>ERZ773042.101-NODE-101-length-65813-cov-6.946455_pt1 | contig 65813 bp, 55 predicted proteins | sample MGYA00511664_ERZ773042 | MGnify/ENA primary metagenome ERZ773042 (study PRJEB29015, sample SAMEA2737984) | human oral metagenome | biome: human oral; feature: human-associated habitat; material: dental | place: China | collected 2036 ... | reverse complement strand
GGTGCGTCTCCGATCCTTGAAGAAGTCCCAGGTCGAAGTTTGAATCTTCCGGTGTATGCAGGCCTGGCGTCCGACTTGTGGCCTTAGCCGGAGATGCCGGGAAGAGTGTGTGGCCTTGTCGAGCGTTTCGGTGAAACCTGAGAGGGAGAACGGCGTACCCGGTAGCACCGTCGGTGCCGGGTTTTGCGCGGGCAAGGGCCGAATAACTCCAAACATGATCTCGGTGCCACCCGGCCCCCCTAGCCTCGCCGAAACCATAATCGGGGTTGTTGGAGAGTATGCGGTCCCCATGCGTGCGACCCCAAATATGATCTCGGTGGGTCTGAGTGTCCCTCGGTCCTGCCGAGAGTGTGATTGGGGGTTGTTGGAGAGTACTCGGTCCTCACGCGTGCGACCCCAAATATGATTTCGGTGCCATCTGGCACCTCCTTGCCTCGCCGAAACCATAATCGGGGTTCCCAGGCAGCAGCGGGTCCCCACGCGTACGACCCCAAACATGACCTCGGTGGGTCTGAGCGTCCCTCGGTCCTGCCGAAAGGGTAATTGGGGGGTTCTGGACAGCGCCGGTCCCCACGCGTGCGACCCCAAATATGATCTCGGTCCCACCCGGCACCCCCAAGCCTCGCTGAAACCATAATCGGGGTATCAGAACAGGGATGTCAGCGAGTTTGTGCGGGGGCGTTTCGCCTGCGCTGGTCCACAAGTCGAGCGGTGCGTCTCCGATCCTTGAAGAAGTCCCAGGTCGAAGTTTGAATCTTCCGGTGTGTGCAGGCCCGGCATCCGACTTGTGGCCTTAGCCGGTCGGCTGAAGGAGGCGGAAACACGCGTCTTCGTGATTCTTCCCTGAGATTTTGGCGCCGAGTCGAGACAAAGCCTGGGAACTCCGTAAACTGGAGCGGCGCATAGGCGCACGCGGGGCACACCGCCCCGGAAACGAACCACAGGAGTCCCCGTGTCCTTGATCGACAAGATCCTCCGAGCCGGCGAAGGCCGCACCCTCAAAAAGCTCGACCAACTCGCCAGCCAGGTCGACGCCCTCCAGGAGGACTTCGAGAAACTCAGCGACGCCGAACTCCAGGCGAAGACCGCCGAGTTCAAAGAACGCCTCGAAAACGGAGAAACCCTCGACGACATCCTCGTCGAAGCTTTCGCGACCGTACGTGAAGCGGCCTGGCGCATCCTGCACATGCGCCCTTTCCATGTTCAAGTCATGGGCGGCATCGCCCTCCACAAGGGCAATATTGCCGAAATGAAGACCGGCGAGGGCAAGACCCTCGTTGCGACTATGCCCGCCTATCTTCGGGCACTGACCGGCAAGGGCGTCCACGTCGTCACCGTGAACGACTACCTCGCCAAATACCAGTCCGACATCATGGCGCGCGTCTACTCCTTCCTCGGCCTGAGTGTCGGCTGCGTCCTCGTCGGACAGACACCCGCTGAGCGGCGCAAACAGTACGACGCGGACATCACCTACGGCACGAATAACGAATTCGGCTTCGACTATTTGCGCGACAACATGGCTCAGCGCGTCGAAGACATGGTCCAGCGCGGCCACAACTACGTCATTGTCGACGAGGTTGACTCGATCCTCATTGATGAGGCCCGCACCCCGCTCATCATCTCCGGCCCCGCCTCGGGAGACGTGAACCGCTGGTACGTCGAATTTGCGCGCATCGTGAAGGACCTCATCCGCGACGTCGACTACGAGGTCGACGAGAAGAAGAAGACCATCGGAGTCCTCGAACCGGGAATCGACAAAGTCGAGGACCAGCTCGGCGTGGAGAACCTCTACGAGGCCGCGAACACCCCCCTCATTGGTTTCCTCAACAACGCCATCAAGGCGAAGGAACTCTTCCACTTGGACAAGGACTACATCGTCGACGGCGGTGAAGTCCTCATCGTTGATGAGCACACCGGGCGAGTCCTGCCGGGGCGTCGCTACAACGACGGCATGCACCAGGCGATCGAAGCCAAAGAGGACGTCGAGATCAAAGCGGAAAATCAGACTCTCGCCACAATCACCTTGCAGAACTACTTCCGCCTCTACCCCGAGGGCTCGCGGGCGGGAATGACGGGCACCGCCGAGACTGAGGCCGCCGAGTTCTCCTCGACATACAAGATCGGCGTCATCCCGATCCCTACGAACCGTCCGATGATCCGCATCGACCAGCCCGACTTCGTTTTCCCGACAGAAGCCGGGAAACTCAAGGCCATCATCGAAGACATCGCTGAGCGTCACGCGAAGGGACAACCGGTCCTCGTGGGCACAGCCTCGGTCGAGAAGTCTGAGCTCCTCTCGCGCCTCCTCAAGGACAAGCACATCCCGCACCAGGTCCTCAACGCGAAGCAGCATGCTCGCGAAGCCGCAGTTGTCGCAATGGCCGGTCGTAAAGGTGCCGTCACCGTCGCGACGAACATGGCGGGTCGAGGTACTGACATCATGCTCGGCGGCAACTCCGAGTTCATCGCGCAGGCGAACCTCGCCTCCCAGGGAATTGACCCGAAGGAGAACCCTGAGGAGTACCGGGCCCAATGGCCTCTCGCCCTTGCCGAGGCAGACGCGGCCGTGGAAGCCGAGCGTGAAGAGGTACGCGAACTGGGCGGCCTGTATGTCCTGGGTTCTGAACGTCACGAATCGCGCCGTATCGACAATCAGCTGCGAGGCCGTTCCGGCCGTCAAGGAGACCCCGGCGAATCCAGGTTCTACCTGTCGATGGAAGACGACCTTATGCGCCTGTTCAATTCGGGTATGGCCCAGCGGATCATGGCGTCCGGTGCCTACCCGGAGGATCTTCCCCTGGAGAATCGCATTGTGTCGCGCTCGATTCAGTCCGCGCAGCACCAGGTCGAAGCCCGCAACTTCGAGATCCGTAAGAACGTCCTTAAATACGACGATGTCATGACCGGGCAGCGTGAACTCATTTACGAGGAGCGCCGCCGCGTTCTTGAGGGTGAAGACCTTGAGCCGCAGATGAAGTCCTTCATGGAGTCCCTCATTGTCGGCATCGTCAACGAGAAGACAGCGGGTCTTGCCCCCCGAGAGTGGGATCTTGACGTTTTGTGGGATACGCTGCGCGGCTACTATCCGCCTTCGGTCTCCTATGAGGAGGTCGAGATGGAACACGGCGGGCGCGCCTCCTTGGTCCGTGAGGATCTTGTGTCTGAACTCGTCGGTGACATTCAAGCGGTTTACGAGGACGCTGAGGATGCTCTGAATGAGAATCCGCTTGCTCGCGAGCAGCTCGGTGATGAGCCGATGCGCGCTCTTGAGCGGCGAGTCGTCATCGCGACTGTGGACCGCCTGTGGCGCGAGCACCTCTACGAGATGGATTACCTCAAGGAAGGTATTGGCCTTCGTGCGATGGGTCAGCGCGACCCGCTCGTCGAATATAAAGACGAGGGCGCCCAGATGTTCCAGGCGATGATGGAGCGGATCCGCGAAGAATCGGTCCAGCAGGTTTTCGGCTTCGCCCACCAGTTTGAACGCGCTTTTGAGCAGGCTCGTGAACAGGGGCTCTTCACAGATGGGATCGGAGCAGCGGGATTGAGCGTGAAGTCCTCGCCTGAGCAGGATTCCTCTTCGGCCGATGCCCTTGATGCGATTGCCGCAGCTGAGGCGGCCGCCGAGGCGAAGGCCGCGAAGGAGAAGGTTCAGGCTGCGAAGCGGGCGCGAACGGCGCGCGCCGCATCCGTGATGGGAGATTTTGGTCAGAAGAAGGCTCAGAATCTGCGCTACTCCTCGAGTGAGGCACAAACCGGGACGCCTTCGTCTTCGGGAGGCAATCGCGAGCAACGTCGAAAGGCTGCGAGGAAGGCGCGCAAGCGCCGCTGATTCGCGGCTGATGCTCCCTGTCAGGACGGGGAGTGGCTTTCTTCGAGTTAGGCGATTTCGAGGGCGGTGGCGATCCATCGCCCTCGAAACGCTTCAAGGCGCAAAGCGACCGCGTAGGAGCGCTTTGCTCCTTTCACAACGACGGCAGATTCGACGGCCCCATTGACTTCTTGGAACCTCCACGTCGTTGGTCGGCAGGTCCTTTTACCCACGCCAATGACTTCCTCGTCGAAGCGCAGGTGTTTAAGAGCGGAGAAAAGCGAGGGGATGAGCCAACGCTCGAGTTGGCGCTTGTCTCGAAGCCCGAGAACTGATTCGATGATCGCCCGCGCGAGGCCCGCTGACCAGGCGCCTGCTTCCGGAGCATCGACTTCGAGCCCCGCGTCTGTGCGACGGGACCTGAGCCATTCGCGAGTATCTGATTGTTGCGATGAAGGGACATCGAATCTGAGGTCCCAGCGGAACATCCTGCGAGACGGGGTGTGTAAAGGTGAGGTGGCTGAGATTGGAAGAGAACTCATTTCGACTCCTGAGGAAGGACGAGGACGGTGCCCGGGTGAATGAGCGAGGGATCAGAGCCGACCACAGAGGCATTCGCCGCGTACAGGGCGCGCCAGGCGGCGTCGATTTGTGAATCTGAAGCCCCGGAAGGCAGGAGAGTCTCAGCGATACTCCACAGGCAATCCCCAGGTTCGACGGTGAGTGTGGCGCGAGGCTGAAGCGAGTCGAGTTCGGAGCCGTGGTGCGAAAGAGGCCCCTCTCCTGAAGGGGCGCTTCCCGTGGAGGCCTTGAGATCTGATGAGAGAGGAGCACTCTGCAGCTTTGTCGAGCGAGGATCGGGATCAGTAGTGGAGGAGGGCACAGATCTGCGAGTTGAGTGTGTGAGATCTTGCGGGTGAGTCTGATCTGTCCTGGGGAACTGCTCAGGGGAGTGATCGGGGGTTTGAAGATCCTGAGTGGGAGCCTGCGCCTGCTCGGCGTTGTTTTGAGGGCTGGGAGTAAGACGGCCCAGATCCGAGGGAGAAGCCTCAGCCGGATCGGTCGAATGCCACAGCCATGACACTGATTCTGAGTTGCTGGCGGTGCTATCGGTTTCAAGAGGAAGTGGGGCCGCGATTGCAGCCCCACTCATGCCGAAGCCGAGGGTGGCGAGCCCGAGGGCTGAACTGCGCGCGCCTGCGATGACCAGGCGTCGGGCGGCACCAGAACCGATCAACATGACAGCTCTGCCGAAGGAGAACCTGAGCACTGAGGGGAGGAAAGTGAGTCGTGTCGCCAAGGCCAGCCAAGCTGCGAGGGCCGCGCGGAAAAGGATGAGCGCCACGAATGCGGTGACGGCGGCCGTGAGAAGGAACTCGGGGTGAGCTGGGGATGCCATTGGAAGAAGGCGGGTGAAGCTCGCCGCGAGGAAGAGGGAAGTCGGCGTTGAAACGAAGGCGTGTGCCAGCGTGAGTCGCAGGTCCCGTGACTCACGATCTGTGCAAGTATCCACGATTCACCTCGTTTGTATATGGTTCGTGCCAGTTCATATAAATTCAGTGTGCATCGCCTTTGCTGCTTCGTCAAGGGGGTGTTCAGTTGTCGGCGAGGGATGCACATCTTTGCTCAAAGGAATGGAGAACGCGCTCCAAGAATGCGACTCTGGAAGCTGTGGACCTCGAACTCTTCCTGCACTCCCTCGAAGCTGAATTTGAAGCGCGCCGCCGCGAAGAACACGATGAACTCGTCGGTGAACTCGCCGACGCCGAACGAGTGTCCGTGCGCCTGGCGGACCGGATCGTGCAAGCGAGCGGTAAAACCATCACCCTGATCCTTCGCGGTGGCCAACAACTCAGCGGCACAATCTTCGACGCGACGCGCAACTGGCTCGTGATCCGCGAGAGCTCAGGAGCATCCCTCGTGCCTCTCGGAGCGATCGAGGCGGCTTGGCCCCTCAAAGCGGGGTGTGACCTCGGAGGCGTTCGTGCAGGCCTGGGGATCTCCAGCGCCTTGCGCGGGCTTGCCACTCAAGGCTCTCCCGTCGTCATCGACCACGACGCGGGGCGCCATACGGGCATCATCCGTGAAGTCTTCGCAGATCACTTCGACCTGGACATCTCGCCCTCGACACACGAGCTTGATTGCCGGGACCGTAGGTCGAGTCAACGCATCGCCCTCGTCACCTCGGGGATCCGCCGTGTTCGTTCCTTTGATGTACTAAGGCAAGACAGGGGGTAAAGGGGCTACGAGCGGGGCGTTGAGCGAACTGAAGCGAGTGGCGGGGAAGAAAAGTCTTCGAGCAGGAACACTCCTGCAGGGCTCACTGGGGAAGAGTCGGCGCTGGGGACTGTTTGAGCAGAGCAGAGCCCACAGGGAATGGGACGCGATCACAGGAAGTGTTCTGCGATTGCCAGAGCATGTCGCGCTTGAGGGAGTGCTTCGCCCAGCCAGGAGTATGTCGCGATCGCAGGGAGTGCTCTGCCTTGAACGGGAGTCTTGCGCGTCGACAGGGGTGTCGCGCTTGAGGGAGTGCTTCGCCTTGGCTCGAGTATGTCGCGATCGCAGGGAATGCCCTGCCTTGAGCGGGAAACTGCCCTGCCTTGAACGGGAATCTTGCGTGTCGACAGGGGTGTCGCGGTCGGGGGAATTCTTCACCTAGACAGGAGGGTGTTGCGATCGCGGGGAATGCCGGGCTTTGAGTGGGAAGGGGCGTGCCCTGCCTTGAAGAGGAATGTGGCGAGTTGAGAGGGGCTAGCGTTTACAGGGAGTGCTCCGCGATGCGCTCGCGGGTGGCGGCGTATTGCTCTTCAATGTAGTGCTCAAGCACGGCCTCCTCGACGCGCCAGGCGCGCTTGCCGCCGACCTGGATCGCGGGAAGCTCTCCAGAGGTGACAAGGGAACGCGCTGCAGACATTGTCAGGTTCAAGGTCTCAGCCACATCGGCGAGCGTCAAGAATCTCGGGGACATGCCCCGAGTATCTCATTTCTTCTCGATTCCTACGAGATCGTCCCTTTTTCTTGTGGATAGTGCATCCTTCACTCTTCCCCGGATTCCCGCTTGACGATCATCGCCTGTGGAAAGAGCGCCAAACCCCCTCGAATCGGGGGAAGATGGCCGCGTGCGCAACCGACGACGAACCCTCACAGTGACCGGCCCTGTTCCGCTCTGGCGCGACCCGCGCCTCCTCGGCGGCCTCGCCCTTATCGCCGTGTCGATCCTCGCCTGCGTGTGGCTGGTCGCCCAAGCCCGAGCCGGAGTCAGCGTCTATCGCACGACCCGCCCCATCGCCATCGGTGAAAGCCTCGATGCGACGAACACCGCCCTCGCAGATGTCAGGATCGACGCCGAGGCATACCTCGAAGAAGGGGAACTCGTCCCCGGCACGCTCGCCAAGCGATCCATGGGCGAGGGCGAACTCGTCGCGAGAGCATCGACGACGAACGAGGCCGAACAGAGCCTGCGGCGTTTCGTCGTCACAGTCGCCGACGGCTTGCCCAGCTCCACCAAACCCGGGGATACCGTGGAACTTTGGGCCCTTCCCTCAACCCATCCGAGCAGAGGCACAGAAGAACAATCGCACCTCCTCGCCTCCGCGACTCTCGTGAAAATCATTGATAATGAAGAATCACTGGTGCGCAGCGGACTAAGAATCGAAGTTCTTGTCGATGCAGGAGTTGTGTCCACGGTCCTCGACGCGACCAGCGGCCAAGAATCGCTTGCAGCAGTCCCCGTGGGGGCGTCGTGAGTGCCAGACAGGGTGTCGTCGTCCTCGTCAACCCTGAAGAAGAAGGCGAGATCGTTCGTGCAATCGACCAGACGAGCGGGCTGAAAGTCGTCAGGCGCTGCGCGGACCTCGCTGAAGCGCGCGCGGCGATCCGCGCGAAGGTCGCCGCCCTCGTGGTTCTTGACATGTCCGATCCTGACCTGGACGCCATTACCATTGACGAGCTTCATCGTTTCGGCGCAGGAGTCATCCTCGTCGCAGATCCCGAGGACACTGCGCCAGCCCGAAGCCTTGGGGCTGATGGCTTGTGCGCGCGGGGGCTTCCGTCAATGGTGGTGGACTCCCTACTTGCCCTCCTACGCAGCGAAGACGCCGAAGAAGGAGTGTCTGCGCTTCCTCTTCCTCCACCTCCCCCGGATTCAGAATCACAAGGCGACGAACTCCACCTTCTGGAACAGGCTCTCCTCAATCACGAAGCAGGGCGATTCTCCCAAGCTCAGGACAGGGGCGGGAGGAAGGGGCATGTGATCGCTGTGTGGGGCACCTCAGGCGCCCCCGGGCGTTCGACGATCGCGCTCGGACTCGCCCACGCGCTCGCGAAGAAAGGGGAGGTCCTCATCGTTGATGCCGACACGAAGGACCCTTCGATCGCGCACATGTCAGGAGTTCCCGTTGACGCTTCCGGATTGGCGGCATTGGCGCGACGAGTCGTTCGAGGGGGACTTGACGCGCGCGCTGTGCGTGAAAGCGTGGTCAAATGCGCGCCCGGCCTGTTCCTCCTCACGGGGCTTGCCAGTCCCCATCGTTGGCGCGAAGCGGGCCCCGCTGCCATTGTTGAAATCATTGAAACCGCTCGATGCGAGTTCGAGTGGATCCTTGTTGATGTTCCGGCGATCAGTCCTGACACGATGTGTGAGGAAGTGAGCCATCAGGGAAGCCAAGACGATAGTGCTGCGGCGGTCCTTGCAAACGCCGATGAGATCGTGTGTGTCGCGCGAGCGGATGTCATCGGGGTGAACCGTTTGTCTTTCGCCGTTGAGTGGCTTGCGGATCAGCTTCCCGAACAACACGCCAGGATCGTGGTGAATCGGGTGGCTCCCTGCGCCCTCGGGTCTCGCCCCCATAATGCCTTGGATGCGGCCCTGTCGGGGATCGTCCCGGGCGCTCGCGTTCATATTGTTCCCGAAGACGAGGCCGTGGCCACGGGGCTCCTCGAGGGGAGAAGCGTTGTGGTGAATGCCCCGAAATCTTCTGCGGCGAAAGCCATTGAAGCCCTCGCCGAGCAGATCGCGCCCTCAAAGCCGTCTTCGAAGCCGAAGCCCCCGCAGGATTCTCTTGCGGGCTCATATCCTCCCGGGCGCAGGATTGAGGCACGAGGGCGTGGGAGGAGTGCTGAGGAGGCGAGTATTCCTGGGCGTAGAGGGACTCAGGGAATCATGCCTGAAGCTGAGGGGAGTGGGTGGAGCACTCCTGGAGAAAGAGACGCGCAAAGCGATGCAGTGCCAAGAGAAGCTGAGTCGACGAATCGTCTCTCTCGTCCCTGGAGGGGATTTCTTTCACGGCGCAAAGGTCCGAATGTGGAACACTAGGCGTATGCGCGTCTATCTTCCTCTTCTCGGCTCTGAACTTCTCGGTGATTCCTTGTCTTCGCGCAGGGGGTTCACGGTCATCGCGCCGAACGCAGCGGACTCGGAGACGATCGAGGTCCTCGAAGACGATGCCCAGACCGAGGCTGCCCTCGTGTCCTTGATGGAGCTGCGAGAGCGTGAGGGCGAGCCGATGGTGCGTCTGATCGCAGCCGCAGATGTCGCCGATACTCCCCTCGAGGGCGAGGGCGAGGGGGTCGTTGAGACTGCCGAAATCGCTGTTTCTTGGAGCGAGGTCGTCGCAATCCTCGCGGATTCAGGCGAGGCGTCCCCCGCTGTGCTCAAGGTCGTCGAGGCGAGCGAGCAGGATGAGGCTGATGAGGCTGTGGCGGCCTTGTGGGAGCATGCACTCGAATGGTTCGACGTCAGCGAAAGGGAGAGCCTCGCAAGGGCCCTCGGCCTGTGAGGCAGGGGCTACGGCGCATGACTTCGAGAAACGCCCCCGAGGCAGGGCCTGTGAGAAGAGCACTCGAGGCGGGCGAGGGGAAGGCCCTGCGCACTTGCTCGCCGAGAGACTAGCTTCACCCGAGGAATCCCGAATAGTCGCTTGCCAAACTGCCTTTGGACTGAGCTGGCTCCTGGTTGACTCAGAGCGGCTCTCGACCGCCTCGCCCCTTGAATGATTCAGCCCTAGTCGCCTCTGGCGCTCAGTGATTCACCCCTGGTTGCCGCGGGCGTTCAGTGATTCACCCCTGGCCACCCTGGGCGCTCAGGGACTCACCCTTGGCCACCCTGGGCGCTCAGGGACTCATCTGCCCAGATACTCATCGGCTCAGCCGGTAACCGACAAGCGCGAACCCCCGCGCCCACTGGGCGTCACGGTGATCCTGTCGGGGATCTGCCGGGCCATCTCATCCACGTGACTGATCACGCCGACGACTCGCCCCGAATCCCTCAACTCGTGGAGCTCGGCCATCACGAGTTCCAGAGTCGCAGAATCGAGAGAACCGAAACCCTCATCAATGAACATCGTGCGCAGCTCAATGCCCCCGGCCTCGGCCGTCACCACATCCGCCAGGCCGAGTGCGAGGGACAAAGAGGTATAGAAGCTCTCGCCCCCGGACAGGGTCCGCGGCGAACGCGTCTCTTCGGTGTCGTGGTCGAGGATCGCCAGGCCGAGGCCTGAACGTCGAGAACGCGTCCCATCATCGGGAGTTGAGACGAGTTCGTAGCGCCCCGAGGAGATGGACAAGAGCCGAGGATTTGCGGCCGCCAAAACCTCATCGAGGCGAGAGACGAGAACCCACGCGGACAGCGGAGTCTGGAGGAGATTCTCTTTCGAAGAGGCGTCTGCGATCCCGGCGAGTCGCTTGAGGGGGCCGAAGCTGTCACGGACTTCATGAAGCTGGGAGAGGGAATGCGAGAAATCCACCTCGGCGCTCTGGATCTGCTTCAGGGCCTGTTCCAAGGAGCCAAGTCGACGCTGCGCCTCGTCTTGGCGTTTCTTCGCCTCATTCAGAGCCTCACGCAAAGGCTCTTCGTCTGCTGGCACAAGACCTTCCGCGCGGGAAAGGCGCGAAGAGGCGAGCAGCTGAGTCACAGCCCCGAGCGTGGAATCGTAAGCGGAAACCTCAGCTTCGAGAGCCGTGATCTGTTTTTCGCTCGCATGGAGTGAGCGGATCTCATCGTGCGCTTCAGGAGTGTTTTCGAAACCCCCTTCGTCCAAAGCCGATAGAGCCCTCTCATGTGCTGAAGCTACGAGCCGCGAATAGTGGAGGAACTCGCTCAGCCCTGAGGAAGCCTCCTTCAAGAGGGTGAGAGCGCGAGTGAGTGCGTCATCCAGGTCGCCCAGTGATTCGGCCTTCCCCGCGGCCTCAGCGCATCTGCGCTCATCCGCTTCGAGGGATTCTCGCATGGAGGTGATCTCCACTCGTCTCTCCACGAGCTCAACTCTGGCCGCTAAGCGTTGCTCCTTCACAGCGGCCTCGGTTTCGCGTTCTTTCTTCAGATCCGCTTCCAGCTCCGCCTTGAGTTTCTTGACTGCGAAGAGATGATCGACCGCCTTCTGGGCCTCTTCGAGTTCCAAAGAGATCGAGGCCGCGTCGCCTCCGGCCCGCCCATTCGCTTCTTTCACAGCCTCCACCAGGGCCAGGTGCGCACTTGAAGCCGCTGTGAAACGCTCATCCGCTTGAGTCTTCGCCCGATCGAGGAGGGTGATTGCGTCTCGTGACAGGTCCTCACCTTCAAGGGCGGGCATGGGGGAGGGGTGCTCGAGGGAACCGCACACCGGGCAGGCCTGGCCCTCCTCAAGGTCCTGGGCGAGGGCGCTCGCCGTCTGATTGAGCCACTGTTCATGGGCGATCATCGCTGTGATCTGCGCGTCACGGGCTGCGGCTTTCGCTTCGCCGAGCGCCTGGGAAGCAGCTTTCATCTCCTCAATGAGGCGGAGCGCATCCTGGGCGGCGCTCATCCGGGCTTTCACCCGCTCCAAGGCTCCCTCGACCCCTTCGAGTCCGTTAATCTCAGAGGCCATCGCCTCCAATGCTTCTTCCCCCATCGCAATTCGCTGTGGTGACTCTGCGAGTTGCTCGTCGAGGCGCGCAATTGTCGCTTCGAGTGCTGCGCGCTTGTCAACACGGGCCTCAAGGGCGTGTCGACGATCCTGGAGTCCGGCTTCGAGGGCGAGGAGCTCACGAATCCGTGCACGCTCCTCGGTTCTCAACTCCTTGTGGTTTTCGATCTGGGGAAGGAAAGAGCGAGCGAGTTCTTCGCTCAAAGAGGCCTCATCGAAGGTGAGGATCTGGGCGGCGCTGCAGGCTGTCAAAGAGTGGAGAGCCTGCGTGTGAGCAGCCTTTCGGGCGGCGAGTGCCTGATCTCGCTGCTCAAGGCTCGGCAGGATCGCTGCGACACGGCGGGCCTGCTCGATCTTCTGGCGAGTGGCGGCGATAGAGGGGCCCTGGGCTTCAAGAGCCGTCTTCTCTTCGAGGAGACGAGTCCTCTCCTCTACGAGGGCCCGATCCTCCTTCGCCTGGGCGAGGGCTTGAGCGGCCTTTTCCGCAGCTTCAATGAGGGGCAGTTGGGAGGCCCTGGCCTGGTCGAGAAGCTTTTCGGCAGTGGAGACGATGTGTTCGGCCCGTTCTCGGGCCCACCCCTCATCGGCCAGAGGATCCATGGGGGCAAGGGAAACGTGATCTTCAGGCTCCGGTGAAGGAGTCTCGGGGGACAGTGAAGGAACCTCAGGGGATGCTGAAGGAGCCTCAAGGGATGCTGAAGGTGTCCCTAGAGCTGCGGGGACCTCAATGTCTTTCAATTCCAGGCGCTCAAGCGCCCCGAAAGCGCGCAGGCACTCTTCTTCGGCGGCGAGAAGCCGGGCCTTGCCGGAGTTTGCCTCACTGACGAGGCGCTTTTGGAAGTCGAGATAGACACCCGTTTCGAAGATATCGCGCAGAATGGACTCGCGATCCTCAGACTTCGCGGTGAGGAATTCGGCGAACTTGCCTTGAGGGAGGACAACAGTCTGCAAGAACTGCTCCTTCGTCAGACCGACGATCCGCTTGATCTCCGAAGAGATCTGGCGGGCACCGCGTTCAATTCCCTCAATGGTGCGGTATCCCTCCGGACAGGAGGGGTCTTCGATGACGCGTACGAGGCTCGCCTGAGAGTTCCGAGCAGATTTATTCCCCTTCGGCACATACTTCGGAGTCCGGGTCACACGATAGATCCCGGCAGGGGTTTCAAAGATGAGGTCGACCTCGCTATGGACCCGGGGTGAGGCGTAGTCGGAGCGTAGACGCTGTGTCGACGCATCCGATTGACGGGCGACATCACCGTAGAGAGCGAAGACGATCGCGTCGATGAGCATCGACTTGCCCGCGCCCGTCGGCCCGGCTAAGAGGAAGAGCCCCGCATCGTCGAAGACCGTGAAGTCGATGACCTCAGTGTCGGCGAAGGGGCCGATCGCGGTGAAAGCGAGTCTGTGGAGCTTCATTGGAGCCCCTCCTTCCTCATATCCGTCCACACGTCCGAGACGATCTGGGCTTCCCTCGCATCGAGTTCCCTGCCGCCAACGGCCGCAAAGAAGTCGAGAGTCACCTCCTGCGGGGCCCTGGAGCGCACGCCTGGTGCGCCAGAGGGGATCGAGGATCGGATCGTGGACTCGTGGAGGATGACGAGGGCGTGGGGGTAGACCTCGCGGATGCGGGAAACCATCTGCTGCGGTCGAGCATCGTCAGTGACGCTGATCGAACAATAGGCGTTGACGAGCGCAGGATCCGGATCGGCCAGCAGGTCTTCCATCGTTCCCCTGAGGAGGGCAAGGGGCCTGTGAACCGGAATCGGCACGAGCTCAATCTCGCACGAGTCCCCGTGCACATCGAGGAGGACAACGGACTTATCGACGCCCGCCTCGGAGAAGGAATAGGCGATGGGGGACCCTGAATATCGCAGGGGCATCCGGGCCCCCGAAATGCTCTGGGGACGGTGCAAGTGCCCGAGCGCTGCGTAAACAACACCCAAGTCAATCTGCTCTTCCCCGCCGAGAGTGTCGAGCACAGCGGCTGGCACACAGCCCACTCCGCCGACCTCGATTACCCGCTCCGAATCTGAGGGGGCGCCCCCGGTCAAGAACTCGTGAAGCATGATGATCGCCGGACGCTGATCGCCCGCTTCTCGTCGAAGCTCAAGATCGGCGCGGACTCGCCGAAGAGCGGCCGCGACGACGGCCTCATGGGAGCGGGGCAGGGGAGCGGGAAGACCAGAGTCGAGTGGAGCGAGATCGGAGAGCTCTTGGCGGACAAGATCCGGTTCCAAATAAGGGATCGGGTAGATCAGACAGCCCCCTGGGCCCCCGTGCTCGACGGCGGTGCCGATCGTGTCGACCCCGGTCGTCACGACGAGGCGCTGATCCAACATGGGGGAGAAAAGCCCCAGGCGCGTCGCACTGTCATGGTTGCCTGAAGTGATGATGACGCGGGCCTTCGCACTGAGCTCTTCGAGCATCTTCGAGGTTCTCGCGAGGGCGTTCAGGGGTGGCACCGCACGGTCGAAGAGGTCTCCACTGATGAGGACGAGCTCGATCGAGCGCGCCTCGACGAGCTGAAGAAGCCAGGAGAAGAAGGCATCGACAGAGTCGGAAAGGTCTTGCCCGTGGAGAGTACGTCCGATATGCCAATCGGAGGTGTGAAGGATCCTCATGTTCCAAGTATCTCGAAGCCCACGTGCATCTGCGGACCAGGGAGTCGAATCCTGCTTCTCCGAGCCTGAACGGGGTACCACTAGGAAGAGGACACAGCGGTACCCCAGATGAGGCCAGCCATTCGATCCAAGCTCAGGGTTTGCTCCGAAGATTGCGCAGTAGCACCTTTCACCCACCCCTGCGCCACTGAAAACCCCGTGATACACAGCCTTCCAAGGCGTTTTCGACATGCAAGAAGGTGGAAGCGAAGCCCCTTCAGGCAGAGCTTTTCAACGTATGACAGGTGAAACCGAAGGTCCCCTCAGGCAGAGTCTTTGAACGCAACTATCGACATACAAGCAGCTGGAAGTGAAGCACCTCAGGCGGGCCTTGTTCGCCTACTCCTCGTCTGAGGCGGCGAATCCTGGCCAATCGAGAATGCGGAGAAGACGCTCATGAAGGAGACCATTCGTTGCAAGAGCGTTCCCACCCCAGGGCCCCTCTTCTGCGCGAAGCGAGGTGAAACGTCCACCGGCCTCGGTGACGATCGGGACGAGAGCCGCCATATCGTAGAGCTCAAGCTCGGGCTCGCAGGCGGCATCGACCGCGCCCTCGGCGACGAGCATGTAACTCCAAAAGTCGCCGTACGCGCGAGTGCGCCAGAACTGAGACTGCATCCTCAAGAACTCCCCGCCGCGCTCGGCGTGGAGCCACGAGTCCAAAGAAGAGTAGGACAGCGAAGCGTCGGACAGCTCCGCCACGGAGGAGACACTGAGCTTGCGGCCCTTGAACAGCGAGGTTCCAGCGAAAGAACCCTGCCCCTTCGCGGCCCACCAGCGGCGCTTCAATGCGGGAGCGGAGACGACGCCCATCACGACCTCCCCGTCTTCGACGAGGCCGATCAGGGTCGCCCACACGGGCACTCCGCGCACGAAGTTCTTCGTGCCGTCGATCGGGTCGATGATCCACTGCCGACTCGCGTGGCCACTCGTTCCACGCTCTTCGCCCACGACACTGTCACGAGAGCGCGTATGCGCCAGCTGGGAGCGGATCATATCTTCGACGGCGCGATCAGCATCCGTGACAGGGGTGAGATCGGGTTTGGAATCGACAACGAGATCCTGGGCGCCGAAGCGGGCGAGGGTAATGGCGTCCGCCTGGTCGGCGAGGACATGAGCGAGTCTGAGATCGTCGTTGTAGCGCGCGTCAGTGGTCATGCTCCAAAGGTATCGCCCCAGCGTGGCATGTGGTGCCTTCTACGCTCAGGTGGACGCCCCGGTCCCGGGACACGAAATCAGTCAGAACAAACAGTAACCTTCGCGAGGACGGACGCCCCCGGCCTCGGGAGGGGAAAGACCACGGGAAATGCAACATCCCGGCCTCGGGAGGTGAAAGACCTCGGGAAATGCAACACTCTGTCCCCGAGAGACGACAAGCCCCGAGAAGCGAAAAGCCCCGAGAAGTGAACGACCCAAACCTTAGGACGCAAAAACACCCCGCCCCCGAGAAGCGAAAAGCCCCGAGAAGTGAACGACCCAAACCTTAGGACGCGAAAACACCCCACCCCAAGGGTTCAGCGCGCCGCCTTCGAAACCGCCTCCGCAGTTGCGACCGAAGCGAGCAGACGACGCGCCGACTCGGCCATGCTCTTCCTCTTCGCCGAGACCTCCTCCTCGACCGGCTCAAAAGGCGAATGCCCCTTCGCCCAGGCGTCGATCGCGCACGAGGGCTCCTCACGAGAATGAGAACACAAGGGCAGACAGTACCCGGTGGCCTCACCGACCTCGGGGAAAACAGAGAGAATATCCTCCACCGACACATGCCCCACGCCGAAGGAACGCACCCCCGGCGTGTCGACGATCCACCCACCGCCCGCAAGCTCAAAAGCCTCAGAAGAAGTGGAAGTGTGGCGACCTCGCCCGGTGACCTCGTTGACATGGCCGACCGCGCGATTCGCACTGGGAACCAGCGCATTGATGAGCGTTGACTTCCCGACCCCCGAATGACCGACCAGGACCGAGAAACGCCCCTCCAACTCGCGGCGCAACTCGTCCACAGAATCCGGGTCATCGGCGCTCGTCACGATCGTCGTCACATCGAAGGGACGGTAGGCCTCGAGCAGCTCATCAGGCCGGGCAAGATCTGTTTTCGTCAAGCACAGGATCGGCCTCATCCCCGCTTCATAGGCCGCAACGAGGCAACGGTCGATCATCCCTGTGCGCGGCGGCGGATCCGCCAGTGCTACAACAATGCACATGAGCTCCGCGTTCGCGACAATCGCTTTTTCTCCCTTGAGATCGGGCGCATCTTCAAGGGAACGGCGAAGAACCGTCGAACGCTCTTCAACGGCAACGATCCTCGCGAGAGTGTCGACCCGACCCGAAAGATCCCCGGTCACGCGCACACGATCCCCCATGATGACCGAGCCGCGCTTGAGTTCCTTCGCACGAACCGCCTGGACCTCGATCCCCTGGTCTTTGAGGCGCACCCGATAGCGGCCCCGGTCAATCGCGATCACCTGCCCGATCGGTGCTTTCGAACGGTCGGGACGCACTTTCGTCCTCGGACGCGAGGACTTGCCTGCGCGCACGCGGACGCGGGGATCATCGGTACCGGTGTCGCGTCTCATGAGCGTTCTCCTGAAGTGCCCAGCAGCTCCTCCCACATTCGGGCGAAACCGGGAATCGTTTTCGAGGTCGAGGCGATATCGTCAAGGCTCGTGCCGGGAGCTTTCAAACCGATGATCGCCGCGAAGGTCGCCATCCGATGATCGCCGTAGGCTCTGCGCAGCCCCGGAATCAGGGGAGCGGGAATGATCTCCAGGCCATCTGCGAGTTCCTCAACCCCGCAGCCGGCCTCGCGAAGCTCGTGCGCGAGCGCGGCGAGACGATCAGTCTCATGGCCCCGTAGATGCGCGATTCCACGGATCGACGAGGGTGAACTCGCACAGGCCGCGAGGGCGGCGAGGGTCGGTGCGAGCTCCCCAATCTGCGACATATCAATGTCGATTCCTCGGATACGCCCTCCGGCGGGTCCGGTGACGAGCAGGTCCGAGCCTTCGCGTTCGACGAGCCCTCCCATGTCGGCAAGGATCTGCCTCCACGCGTCGCCCGCCTGCTTCGTGCGTTCTGGCCAATCCTGGACTCTCACCCTCCCCCCGCAGATCATCGCTGCCGCGAGGAAAGGACCGGCATTGGACAGGTCCGGCTCGACTGAGAGTTCTTGAGGGCGAGGGGCGCCCGGAAGGACGCGCCATGAGAGGGGTTCGCTTCCGTCCTCGTTGATCTGTTCAACTACACAACCGCAGCGGCGCAGGGCCTCGCAGGTCATCTCGACGTGGGGAAGAGAAACGACGCGCCCCGGCGCTTCAACGATGAGGGGAGCGCCAAGAAGGGGGGCGAGTAAGAGCATCGCTGAGAGGAATTGTGAAGAGGCGGAAGCATCGACGCGGAGCACACCATCGGCGGGCGCGCGCAGCGGACCAGTCACAGTGAAGGGGAGGAAACCGTGCTCGCCCTCGAATTCGATCTGCGCGCCCAAGTGGGAGAGGGTATCGAGGAGTGGAGCGAGGGGGCGTCGACGAGCAGCGGGGTCGCCGTCGAAACGGACCGGCGTGTGGAAGAGCGCTGCGAGTGGCGGCAGGAAACGCATGACCGTGCCCGCAAGCCCGCACTCGATAGCCACGTGAGCTTCACCAAGACAGGCGTACGGATCCAGAGGGTGAACGAGGATCGCCCCCTCCTCTTCGCTCTCGAAGTGTGCTCCCAGAGTCTCCAAGGCGCTGGCGAGCAGACGGGTGTCGCGCGAGTCCAAGACCCCGCGAAGACGCGAGGGGCCAGAAGCGACCGCAGCGAGGTAGAGGAAGCGGGCGCTTTGCGACTTCGAACCGGGAATCCTCACACACGCGTTCAGGGGCCCCGAAGCGGAAGGCGCTGACCAGGGGGAGACGGGGGAAGATACTGAGCGCGGTGATGCTTCTGGGGCCCCAATGGACGAGGACGAAACGGCGGGATCGACAGGGGAATCGGGGGCCTTAGATGTCGAGGAACTCACAGGCGAGGGGCCTCGCTCAGGAGTGAGTGTGTGACTGGGTGAGGCTCTGTCGTCCGGCGGCGCGCGCCTCGAGGAGCGCACGGCGGTGTTGACGAGAATATGAGCGCCTCCACGCCGCAGAGGGCCGACCCACGCGATCCATTGAGGCGATCGCCAAAGCGCCGACGAGTGCCAAACGCTTATTCAGCTCTTTCATCGTCTCGAAGCGCTCCTCCTTCGACTCCACGTCCCACACGGGCGCATTCACGAAGGCCATTGGCGTTGCGAGTCCGGCGAGAATGGCCGCTGAGGTGCGTGGAGCCTTTCCGAGGGCGAAAGCCGTACCCGCACCGATCATCACCACGCCCAAAACGCGAGTCGTCACACGCAGATCCTCATCATCAATGGTGAGACCCGGAGTGAGTTTCTCAACGAGGGGCACGACGGCGTGCGCCCGGTCCACGTGCTCCGAGGGGGAGCGCAGTGCTGAGAACCCATCAACGAGGAAGGGTGCGGCGAGCAGAGGGCGGGCTACGAGACGCAGGAGGTTCATGTCTTCCATTGTCGACCAGAGCCGGGTGTTTCGTCGACCACATCTGACAGATCCTCGGAATAGGATTGGGCGTCTGGCCGTTGACGTTTCCATGAGCGCATCCCCCCTCCCCTGCGAGCGAGAGCGTGGGTTTATGCACTCCCCAGACGCGGATGCGGTGAAGGGACGCAGGGGAGTGGGACGCCCTTCGGGTGTGGATATAGCGCTCAGAAGCGCCAGAGCCAAGTGGAAAGGACTCGCTCTCGGCGTGCAGGCGAGCGCGCGGATCACAGGTTTGACTACCCTGGGAGCCGATGACTTCCCTGCCGACGACCACAGCGAGCGCGGACACGAGCGCGCAGCACTCGGAGCACAGTGCGCCAGAAGCGGACTCCTCGTCCGCCGAACTCGATGCCCGATTTGCCGCCGAAGCACTGCCCCTCGCCTCCAGGCTTTTCGGTGCGGCTCTCGGAATGACCCGGAACCGGGCCGACGCAGAAGACCTTGTTCAAGAGACCTATCTCAAAGCCTATTCGAGGTTTCACCAGTACGAGCCGGGCACGAATATCACCGCTTGGCTCTACAGGATTCTTACGAACACTTACATCTCCCACTACCGCAAGGCGAAGCGTTCACCCGCCAGGGCCTCAACGGAAGGAGTGGAGGATTGGCAGCTCGCCGAAGCGGCCTCCCACGACCCGATCGGCTTGAAGTCTGCCGAGGTCGAGGCTCTTGCGCAAATGCCTTCCGAAGCGGTGAAGGAAGCACTCGATGCCCTCTCCGAGGAACAGCGCATGGTCGTCGTCCTCGCCGATGTGGATTCGCTGAGCTACAAGGAGATCGCGGCGACTCTGGGAATCCCGATCGGCACCGTTATGTCCCGTCTGCACCGAGGGCGGGCCGCCTTGCGCCGCTCTTTAGCGCATGTGGCGGCCGAGTATGGGATCGGAGGGCACAATGAGTGAACGCATGATCGACAGCATGGACGAGGACGGGCGTGCCTTGCGTCAGGCGGCTGATGCTCCTGAACGCAGTTGTGAAGAAGTCGAAGCGGTGCTTTTCGCTCTCATCGATTGCGAGGAATGCGAACAGCTGCGGGTCTCGATTGACTCTGGTGAACTCGAGGGGCCGGATGCGGCTGAACGTCTCGTGCTCCTCGCCCACGCGACCGGATGCGAGCACTGTGCTGATGCTCTTGCCGCTGAACGTCACCTGCGCGTCTACCTGCGTTCCTGTTTCGAATCGGATGCGCCTGACGGTCTTGAAACGAGGATCGCCACGGCATTGCACCTCTCGATCGATTCCTTCACACGCTGAACACGCCGCCTAAGTCACAGCCCTGATGGGGCGCGTACGTGAGGCCCGTCTCCGTGGTGCTCGTGGTGTTGGCCTCGAGGCGTGATCTGTGCGAAACTAGCCCAGTTCACTGAGAGCAATGAGGAGATCCACATGTCGAAGAGGGGCCGCAAGCGTCGCGATCGTCGCAAGGGTGGCGCGAACCACGGCAAGCGTCCGAACGCCTGAGCCGAGAAGATTCGCGTAAGACCCGGTGACTTTTGTCGCCGGGTTTTCGCATATTCGGAAAAAGCCTCCGCAAGCGCCGGATTTTCTCCCCGCCGAGGCGAGTTTTCGCGGGGGAGCAGGGGTGTCACACGAGCCGACTTGTGGCGTATCGCCGCCTTTTCACCGCTCCGGTGAAGCGTCCGCAAGAGCCGGGCATGTCGCGCTTGAAGAGGCGAGCATGGGGTGAAGAAGATCAGTGTCCTTGAGCGAGGACCGAATCGAGGTCGGCGACCCCGGTGCGCAGCGCGTACAAGACGAGCTGGACGCGGTCTCGAGCCCCCGTTTTCACAAGCAGATGCGAGACATGCGTCTTGATGGTCGGCATGGACACCCACAATCGGTCGCACATCTCCTGGTTCGTCAGCCCCTGCGCGATGAGGGCGAGGACTTCCACTTCCCTTTCGGTCAACTCAGCTGAGACGGGCTCGCTCGGGGCACGCTCCCTTGAAGTCCGGCTCGGGGCCGTGGTTTCGCGCATCGCGCGGATCAGACGGCGCGTCGGTCCGGGGGAGATCACCGAGTCTCCGGAGGCGAGCGTGCGGATCGCGTCAATGAGGCTCTGCGGAGGGGTGTTCTTCAAAAGGAAACCCGAAGCTCCCGCCTCAATGGCGCCAAGGACATAGCCCTCGGTGTCGAAGGTCGTGAGGATGACGATCCTGCCGGACAGCGCCCGGGAGACGAAGCGCCGCGTCGCCTCCAGACCATCGCAGAGGGGCATTTGCACGTCGAGGAGGAGAACATCGACGGGGGAGCGGGCCGCCAAGTCGAGAGCCTCTTTCCCATTCCCGGCCCGCCAGGAAACCTCCATGTCCTCTTGCGCGTCCAGGAGCATCGCAAGTCCCGCTAAGAACAAGGGCTCATCGTCGGCCATCCCGATGCGGATCATTTCTTCTCCTTTCCGCTGACCGGGCCTTCGGCGGGCAAGTGGGCACGCACGAGCCAACGCCCATCACTTCTCGGAGCGGCGTGGAAGGTACCGCCAAGGGCTTCGGCGCGCTCACGCATCGTCGTCAATCCCGTCCCGACCCGGGGCCCGTCCCCTGCCTTGGAGCCGTCCTGAGGAGCGTGAGAGCCGTCCTGAGGAGCGTGAGAGCCGTCTTGAGGGGCGCAGGCTTTCTGCGCAGAGCACACCGACACATCGACACCCTCGGCCCGCACCTTCACATCGACGAGGACGGGGCCGGCGCCATGACGCATAGCATTGGATAAGGCCTCGTGCACGATCCCCGAGCACGCCGCATCCACTGAGGCCGGGACAGAAGAATCCGCCTCAAGGGTCAAACGGATGTCGAGTTGGGCAGCACGAACCCGCTCGACGAGGCCGATGAGCCCTTCAAGTCCTGTGCGCGTCTCAGGTGCTAAGGGGGCTCTCCCTGAAGAACACTCGCCTGCGAGAAGAGGGACGCCAGGACCCTCAATCCCAAGCGAGGAGTCCACCTGTTCGGACTCCTCCTCCCTTAAGACATCAACGAGACGTCTGAGGTCATCAATGCCGACCCGGCTCAACTCCCCGATCGTGGCGAGGGCCTCCTCGGCCCGAGTCGGGTCGGTGGCGAGCATCGCCCGGGCCCCTTCGGCCTGCATTCCAATGACCGCCAGGGAATGCCCGAGGAGATCGTGGACATCACGAGCGATCCTTTGACGCTCCTCAACGACGGCTAGGCGCCTGCGATCCTCCGCATGGGCCGCGAGCTCTTCGGCTCGGGCGATCGCCTGTTCCACCCGGTCGCGTCTCCTGCGTCGGTTGAGCCCCCACAAGTAGGCCGCCCCGATGAGGGACCAGGCGGCGATGAGGACGAAGAACAGGCGCGTGAACAGCGCAATCTCCTCATTGAACAGGGGGGAGACCCTTAATGCCGTCGCAGCTGATCCGAGGGCCAGGACTGCGAGCAGCCCCCACGACCAGGGGCGGGCGATTCTCGACCCGATCGTCTCAGCCGCCACGAGGCAGAGCACGATGGAGAGCACAGAGAGGGAGTTGAAAACGAGCAGATGGAGGGCGAGCATCCCCTCAATGAGGATCACAGAAAGCAAGGAGTGGCGCGTTCGCACCGCTACTGCCGCGCAGCACACCAGGGTGAAGACCCCGAAGAGAGGAAACTCAGCCTCGGGGCCGAGGGCTTCGCTGACACTGGAGAGCGGGGGCGTGAAAGCATGCAGATTCGTGGCAGTGACGAGGCCGAGGAGGCCTGCGCTCACAAGATCGGCGCCGCGAAAGGAGGGGAGTCGGGGCTGTGGCACGCCCCCACGTTAGTCGCTCGCCCACCCTCGTCTCATCATCCCCTGGTATGAGGAAGCCTGGCTGTTCGCTTGCCCCCCAGGCTCCCCATTATCCCCAGGACTGAGGAATCCTGAGGAATAGCAGGACAAGATCAGAGTGCCATTCGATGACAGCGCTGGGCGATGGGGCGTGGAAGTCACGCATGAACGAACACTGCGCAGGATCGGCGCTCCCCTTCCCGCCTTCGTCGCCTCTCCCGTTTGTGGCTGTGCAGGAGCGATCCTGAGGTCTTGCACTGTGAGTACTGCGGTTCGAGGATCGTTCCCGTCGTTTTCGGCACAGCGGTGTCCGCCCTCGTGCGCTGGGGCAGTCTCTTGCTTCTTGGAGGAGCCCACACACAATGAGGAGAGGAGAACGAGGGTCAGTCCTGAGGCTCAGCCCCCGTCCACTCGTACCAGCCCGAATGCAAGATGAGCCAGGCGATGAGAGCATAGCCGGACTGTCCCGGCAAGGTCAGTCCCGAGGCGCTTTGAGCGCGCGATGCCGCCATGTCTTCGAACCACTGATCGTGGGTGGCCAGGGGAATGGCGAGATCGACATAGGGCAGGCCCCGGCGTTGGCAGACCTCTGCGCAAGAGCGCGAAAGCTCTTTGACACTGTGATGATCGACTCCGGCAAGGGGAGCGGGGCCGATGACGAAGCAGGGGATCCCCAGGGCTGTCGCTCGATCGGTGATATTTGCAAGGTTGAGGCGTGAACGCGCCGAACTCAGGCCCGCGAGGATATCGTTTGCACCGATGTGGACGAGCAGGCCCCGGGGTCCGCCGGAGGACAGGCGCGACATGACTTCACCCTCCCAACGGGCGCACAGGTCCTTCGTCGTCTCCCCCGGGGAGGCGAGCGTCATCAGTGTTGGCGGCTCACTGAACTTCGAGCGCGCGAGGACGCGCCCCACCCATCCGAGCCCTCGCGGGTCCCCGGTGCCGGCAACGAGCTCGTCGCCGATGACGCACAGGCGCATACCGCCCCCTTCGCCTTCAGCGGTCGAATGCGCGCGCGATCAGATCGGCGTTCTGCGCCTTGTGAAGGGACGCGCGTCCGGCCGCAGTCGTCGCCGATTCCGGTCTCGAAACGAGGCGGACGGGCTTCGACCACTCCATGAACATATTGAGAGCGAGGAACGGCCACGCGCCCTGATTCCGGGGCTCGTCCTGGACCCAGGAGACCTGAGCGGACGGGTAGGCGTCGAGAACCTCGCGGATCTCGGCTTCCGGGAGCGGGTAGAGCTGCTCGAGCCTCACAATCGCGGTTGAACGATCGGAGCGCGCCTCGCGTTCTCTTAGAAGGTCATAGTAGACGCGACCAGAGCATAAGAGGACGCGAGTCACCGCCGAAGGATCGATTGAAAGATCCGTTTCGTCAATGACGGGGCGGAAAGAACCGGAGGTGAATTCTTCAATGCTGGAGGTCGCGGCGCTCAAACGCAGCAGCTGTTTCGGAGTGAAAGCAATGAGCGGGCGCCTGGGCCGCTGGTAGGCCTGACGGCGCAGCATATGGAAGTGGTTCGCCGGAGTGGAGGGTTGAACGATCCACATATTGTCCTGGGCGGCGAGCTGGAGGTAGCGCTCAATGCGGGCTGAGGAGTGGTCGGGCCCCTGCCCTTCGTAGCCGTGGGGCAGGAGCATGACGAGCGAAGAACGCTGTCCCCACTTCTGCTCAGCAGAGCAGATGAACTCGTCGATGACGGTCTGCGCACCATTCGCGAAATCCCCGAACTGTGCTTCCCAAATGGTCAGGGCATCGGGACGCTCCACTGAGTAGCCGTAGTCGAAGGCGAGAACCGCATATTCGGAGAGGGGAGAGTCATAGACATCGAAGCGCGCCTGGTCGGCAGTGAGGAACTGGAGGGGAGTGAACTCTCTTCCATCGAGGTAGTCGTGTAGGACCGCGTGACGCTGGACGAAGGTCGCGCGGCGGACATCTTCACCGGACAAGCGGATCGGCGTGCCCTCCATGAGGAGGGTCCCGAATGCGAGGAGCTCAGCGAATCCCCAGTCGATGGGGCGGGTTCCATAGGCCATGTCGCGGCGCCGTTCGCACAATTGCGCGAGTTTCGGGTGGGGCGTGAAACCGCTGGGGAAGGCGGTGTGCGCATCTCCGATCCTGCGGATGAGGTCCTCTGAGGCGCAGGACTGCCATCCGATCATCATTCCTCGTCCGGGCAGCTGGGATTCGTGCGCGACCCAGTTGGGGACCGCCTCTTCGCCCGCTGGTGAACCGAAACCCGCCGGGGCTGTGCCTGGGGCCTTCTCAGCTGAAGCTTCGGCGCCCTCGGCTGTGGTCGAGAGCCGCTTTTCGCGGGTCTCTTCGAGGATGCGGGAGAGTTCTTCTTCGTACTCGGCGATGGAGGCCTGGGCTTCTGCTTCGGTGAGTTGACCGCGACCAACAAGATTACGCGTGTAGACGGCGCGCGTGGAGGGGATGCGGTTAATGAGCTCGTACATGACGGGCTGAGTCATTGAGGGGTCGTCGCCCTCGTTGTGTCCTCGCCGCCGGTAACAGACCATGTCGATGAGGACATCCTTGTGGAACGCGGTGCGGTACTCCCAGGCGAGGGCGGCCGCGCGGACGACCGCTTCGGGGTCGTCGCCGTTGACGTGCAGGATCGGGATCTGCAGGCCTTTGGCGAGGTCGGTCGGGTAACGGGTGGAGCGCCCCGAGGTCGGGCCGGTCGTGAAACCGATCTGGTTGTTGACGATCACGTGGATCGTGCCCCCGGTCTTGTAGCCGCTCAACTGACTGAGGTTGAGGGTCTCTTGGACGACGCCCTGGCCGATGAAGGCGGCATCGCCGTGAACGAGGACGGGGATGATCGGCAGTTCGGGGTCGCCGAGCTCCTCTTGTTTGGCCCGTACGATCCCTTCGAGGACGCCGTCGGCCGCTTCGAGGTGGGAGGGGTTGGCCCCCATGTACACCTTCGTCGCGACACCGTCGTCTAGGGAGTACACGCCCCAGGTGCCCAGGTGGTACTTCACATCCCCTGAGCCCTGCCCGGTTGAGGGATCCTGGTGGCCTTCGAATTCGGAGAAGATCTGCCCGTAGGACTTGCCCGCGATGTTCGCGAGGACGTTGAGACGGCCCCTGTGGGCCATGCCGATAGCGACTTCGTGAAGGCCGTTGCGGGCTGAGCGGGCGAGGATCTCGTCGAGCAGGGGGATGAGGGACTCCCCGCCTTCGAGGCTGAAACGCTTTTGGCCGACGAACTTCGTTTGGAGGAACTCTTCGAAGGCTTCAGCGCGGATGAGGGTTTGCAGGATGTGTCGTTGCTCAGCCGCTGAGGGCGCCTCGTAGGGGCCTTCGATGCGTTCTTGGACCCAGGCGCGCTGCTCGGGGTCTTGGATGTGCATGTATTCGATGCCGAGGGACCGCGAATAGGTGTCGTGCAGTCGGGTGAGGATGTCGCGCAGGAGCATCTGGTCGACTCCCCCGAAACCCCCGGTGGGGAAGGGCCGGTCGAGGTCCCAGACGGACAGGCCGTAGCGCGTCATATCGAGGTCGGGGTGGTGGCGCACCCGGTAGGCGAGGGGATCGGTGTCGGCTGCGAGGTGGCCGCGCGAGCGGAAAGCGTGGATGAGTTCAACGATGCGGGCTGGCTTGCCCTTTTCCCGTTCGGGGTCGTACTCCACGTCCGCTTCCCAGGCGTAGGGGCTGACGGGGACGTGCAAGGAGGTGAAGACCCTCTCGTAGAAGCCTTCAACGCCTGAGAGCTTCTTGTCGATGAGGCCGAGGAAGCGTCCCGAGGCCGCGCCTTGGATGATCCTGTGGTCGTAGGTGGATGACAGGTACATCGTCTTACCGATCGCCATGGAGGCGAGCCTCCTGGCGGAAACCCCCCGGTATTGGGCGGGGTAGTCGGTGGCGCCAACACCGATGATCGCGCCTTGGCCGTTCATGAGGCGAGGCACGGAAGTGGTCGTGCCCAAGGTTCCCGGGTTCGTCAGGGTGATGGTCGCGCCTGCGAAGTCGGCGGTTGTCAGTTCGCCCGTGCGGGCGCGTTGGACGATGTCTTGGTAGGCGGCGACGAACTCCATGAAGGTCAGGGTGTCGGCGTCGTGGATGACGGGCACCATCAGGGAACGTTCGCCGTTCTTCATGGCGACGTCGATGGCGAGGCCGAGGCCGACGTGCGCGTGGCGGTGGATGGTGGGTTTTGCGTCTGTCATCTCATAGCGGACGTTGAGTTCGGGCATTTCGCATAGTGCTTCGACGAGGGCGTATCCGATGAGGTGGGTGAAGGACACTTTCCCGCCGGTTGTGCGCGCAAGGTGGGCGTTGAGCAGGGCTCGGTTCTCGATGAGGAGTTTTGCGGGGATCTGGCGTTGAGAGGTCGCGGTGGGGATGGATAAGGAGTCGTCCATGTTGCGCGCGGTTGCTCTGGCAACGCCTTTGAGGAGCGCGCTTTCGTCCTCGTTGAGCGTGTTCGAACTGCGCATCGCTGCGGAGTGGGTGCGCAGCTGGCGGGTGTAGGGGCTGCTCGCTTCAGCGATCATGGAGGGCGGGGCCGGGGGGAGGTCGGAGCGGGTGACGGATTCCTCGTTCGTTCCCGCTTGCGCTGTGTCGTGGGCGAATGCTTCCTCAGCGAGGATGTGGGTGCTGGTGGGGGCTTGCGTCGTTTCCTGCTCGCGCTGGAGTGGGGACATCGGGGGTTTGGCGGCGCGGAGCTGCGGGGGTGCGGATTGGGTGGAGAAGTAGCGACGCCATGATTCGTCGAGGGATGCGGGGTCGGCGAGGTAGGCCTCGCGCATACGCTGGATGTACCAGTTTTCCGCTCCTGGCTGCTCCTGCTCGCTGGTGGCCACGCGGATCTCCTTTTGCTCGTCATCGAAGCCTTGACGCCAGCATAGGTGCGATCTAGGCCTAAAGGCCCGGATTTGCTGAGATTTGACGAGGCTTCGGCGTTGCTTTAAAAGAAGAACGAGATCAATTTGCAATTGCGTGGTGAGGAATTGAGGAGCATTTGAAGGAAGTTTTGAGTGCTGCACTCGATCCAGAAAGGAAGAACAGGCTCTCGGATTGGCAAGGCGTACCCCGCGCGCTTCGACGAGCGGCGGATAAGATGTGCTCGCTCCCGGACAGGCGGAGCTGTTCTCCTCCCCGGTAGACTGAGGAGCGATGGACGTAGACAGTACGGGTGAGACATCGCATCACCCAACCCGGATTCTCCCCTCCCGTTCTCTGCCTTCAAGGAGCCCCAGTGCTCTTTGACCTCCTCATGCTCCTACTCGGCGTCGTCCTCACAGCGGGGACTTTCATCTTCGTGTCTGCCGAGTTCTCCCTCGTCGCCCTCGACCAGGCAATCGTTGAGAAGCACGCCGCACAAGGAGACCCTCGGGCGAAAGCCGTCCTCGCGGCGACGCGCACCTTATCGACTCAACTGTCCGGAGCCCAGATCGGCATCACCTTGACGACGATCCTCCTGGGCTACACGACGCAATCCACTCTCGCGGATCTCCTCTCGAAGGGGCTTGTGAGCACGGGCCTCGCCTACGCTCTCGCGAGCGGCGCGGCCGCACTCATCGCGGCTATTGTCATCAACGCCTTTTCGATGCTTTTCGGCGAGCTCATCCCGAAAAACCTTGCGCTCGCCCATCCACTCAAAACCGCCAGGCTCGTCGTCGCCTTCCAGACCCTGTTCACCAGCGCAGTCAAACCCCTGATCCTCGTCCTCAACGGGACGGCGAATGGGGTCTTGCGCCTCATGGGTGTCGAGCCCCAAGAGGAGATCTCCTCTGCCCGCTCAGCCTCCGAACTTGAGGCGATGCTGCGCTACAGCGCGCAGGAGGGAACGATCGATACCTCCACGGCCTCGCTCCTCATGAATGCGATCCGTATTTCGGATCTGACCGCGGTCGACGTCATGACGGACCGGGGGCGCATGCGCATCCTCGAATCCACCGCCACCGCAGCCGATGTTGTGGCCCTCTCCCACGAAAGCGGTCACTCCCGTTTCCCCGTGATCGGCGATGACCTGGACGACATCATCGGCCTCGTCTCCCTCAGGCGCGCGATCGCGGTGCCTTTCGAGCGCCGCACGGAAGTTCCCGTCGTCTCCTCATCGCTTTTAGCGCAGGCCCCCTCTGTGCCTGAGACCGTGCCGATTGGGCCGCTCATGGTCCAGTTGCGCGACGAAGGCCTCCAGATGGCGGTCGTCGTCGACGAATATGGAGGGGTCTCTGGAGTGGTCACCCTCGAGGACGTTATCGAGGAGATCGTCGGTGAGGTGTCCGACGAGCACGATGGGCGCCGACGGGGGATCCGCACCCGATCCGACGGGCAAATTCTCGTTCCCGGCCTCCTGCGTCCCGATGAGCTCGCCGAACGCACCAGGATCACTCTTCCCGAGGACGGGGCCTACGACACTCTCGCAGGTCTTGTCATGGCTGAACTTGGACGCGTCGCCCAAGTCGGTGATGTCGTGGTCGTTGAGGGATACACCTTGGAAGTCGTGCAGATGCAAGGACGGCGTATCACTCAGATCGCGATCGCCCCGCCCGAAGCCGCAGAAGAGGAGGAGGTGGAGCTATGAATATCGCCTGGGGACTGATCGTCACCTTCACCCTCCTCTTGCTCAATGCCTTCTTTGTCGCGGGGGAGTTCGCGACGACTTCGACTCGACGTTCCCAGATCGAGGCCCTGAAAGCCGAGGGGGCGCGCGGTTCCGCTCATGCGATGTACGCCCTTGAGCATGTTTCCCTCATGCTCGCGATTTGTCAGCTCGGAGTGACAATCGCGTCAACGACTCTTGGCCTCGTGGCAGAACCTGCGATCGTCAAGCTCGTGGAAGAGCCTTTGGCAGCTTTAGGTGCCTCTGCCTCTTCGGCCCACCTCGTCGCTTTTCTTCTCGCCCTCGCCCTCGTCTTGTTCCTGCATGTCGTTTTCGCTGAGATGGTCCCGAAGAATGTGTCGATTGCGAATCCTGCGCGGATGCTCCTGCTGCTTGCGCCGGTGCTTGTCTCCATCGGCCACCTTCTTCGGCCGATCATTCGCGCCATGGACGAGTTCGCGAACCGTTTCGTGCAGCTGTTCGGCGTGGAACCTAAATCTGAGATCACGGCGACTTTTACGACGGAGGAGGTCGCCTCCATCGTTGAAGTGTCTGCTGCCCAGGGAGCTCTCTCGGATGATTTGGGGTTGTTGAGCGGCGCTCTTGAGTTCTCAGAGGAGTCTGCACAAAGCGCAATGGTTCCCCTCGATGAGCTCATCACTTTGGAGAGTACGACGACGCCCGCACAGGTGGAACGCGAAGTCGCGGTCACGGGATTTTCGCGCTTCCCCATCACCAATGAGGAGAGCGCGATCACAGGCTACCTGCATCTCAAGGACGTGCTCTATGCGAAGGCCGAGGAGCGCGATGTGCCGGTCACCCCGTGGAGGATCCGCAAGATGGGGTCCGTCAACGCCGAGGACGAGGTCGAGGACGCTTTGCGTTATATGCAAAAAACGGGGACTCACTGCGCCCTCGTCGTCGATGATGCCCGGCGGGTGTTGGGAGTGCTCTTCCTTGAAGATGTTCTCGAAGAACTCGTCGGCGAAGTGAGGGACGGGCTCCAGCGCGATGATCTTGCCTGGGAGCGGGGTGAGGAGCGCTAGGCACTCGGAGGGGACGTGGATCGGCATTCAGCCTCGTCTTTTCGTGTGGAACCCGGGGTTCTTCGCGGGAAGGGCGGGGAGGATTCGCAGTGAGAGCCTCGCTTTTCGCGGGGAGAAGCTGAGTCTGTGAGATCCGTCCCCCGAAGCACTTGAAGCTCTGGCTAATAGGGGCGCAGAAGCGGTAGTTTTGAGGAGTTGTGAACGGCCCCTTGGCCGATACGTCGATGTGGAGGAAACCGGCTTGTCAGATCTGCCTTCTGAATGCCCGTACCCGTCTCGTCGCCAGATTCATGCGCGGACCGCTCAAGACACCCCCGTTCCTTCCTCGCATACGCCAAGATCCCTCAGGCGCGGTGCTGTGAGAATCAGTGTTCTCGCGGCTTTGAGTGCGATGACAGTCGCACTTCCCCTGTCGGGAACTCTCGGTGCTGAATGCTCTGTCGAGTTTCCTACCAGAAGCCTCGGCTATCACGCTCAGGCCACATCATGGGCCACACAGATCTCACCTCAGACCGCGACTCCTCTTTCTGGATCTCAGACCGCGGCCTCGCGTACCCGTGTCCGCACGCCTCTCACTCTTACGACCTGCCTGCCCTCGGATGTCTCCGGCAGCGGTGAGCGCAGCCTCGACGTGAATCCGATGACGATCTACTGGCCCCTCATGGAGGGAACCTACGAGGTCACTTCTCCCTTCGGGACGCGCGTGAACCCCGTGTCCGGTCAGGTCCTCGTTCACGAGGGGGTTGATATGGCCGCTCCAATGGACACTCCGCTCTACTCCATCTATGCCGGTGAGGTCGTTGAAGTCGCAGAGAACTCCCATTCGGGGGCGTATGTGAAGATCAAGCACACCGGAGTTGATGGCACGGTCTTCTACTCCGCATACCTTCACCAGTACATGAACAAGATTCGCGTCACGACCGGCGAAAAGGTTGAAGCCGGTCAGGAGATCGGAGCGGTCGGCTCGAATGGCTGGTCGACAGGACCACATCTGCATTTCGAGATTCACGATTCCACTGACAAGCCGGTGGATCCACAAGAATGGATGGCGAACGCCGGAGCGCTTTACATTGGACAGAGGAACTGCTGATGATTCCCATGTCGTCTCGTCTCGGACCGATCATCCTTGCCCATCGGGGTGGGGACGAGGTCGCGTCGGAGAACTCCTATGAGGCTTTCGACAATGCCAGGACACTGGGGGTGCGTCATATTGAAACGGATGTGCACCTGAGCGCCGATGGGCGTGTCGTCATCAGCCATGACCCGACGGTGGATCGGTGCTTTAACGGGGTCGGCCGGATCGCAGACTTGACGTGGCGCGAGCTGTCGAAGCTCGAGGACTCTCATGGCGCGCACATGATCCTCCTAGAAGAGGCTCTTGACGCCTTCCCGGACATGTATTTCAACATTGATGCGAAAGTCGATGGCGTTGAAGGTCCCCTTGTGGAGATCATTGCCGATGCGAACGCTTTCGATCGTGTTGTCTTGGCGTCTTTCTCCGAGTCTCGACTCCGCTGGATCCGGGCCCGGGCGGCGGGACGGGTCTCAACCTCGATCGGCATGAGTGCGGTGACGCGCCTCGTAGCCGCAGCGAAGACCGCGAGCAAGCCGCGCCTGTGGCGGATCCCGGGCCCGCATCAAGGTGTTTTTGCTGCTCAAGTCCCGATTTCTTACGGGCCACTGAGGGTCGTGGATCGTCGTTTCGTTGCTGCCGCGCATACTGCCGGTCTCGCGGTGCACGTGTGGACCGTTGACGAACCTGAGGAGATTCTGTCCCTCATTGAGCTCGGTGTTGACGGGATCGTGACGAACCGTCCGCGCTTCGTCAGGGATTTCCTGGCTGAGCGCGGAATGTGGGAGGCGCCACCGGCTCCGGGTGCGCGCGGCCAACTCGCGAGAGACTGAAGGCGAACGCGGAGGCACACCCGAGCAAGGAGAATTGTTCCCGCGAGGGTGGTGTCGGCGAGGGCGGCAGCAGCACACTCGAGCGCACAAAAACGCTCCTCTCCGATCGGGAAGTATCCTGAGTGAAGGTTGATCCTCGGCTGCGGGGGCGGGGCTGATCCCTGGCGGATAGTTGTTTGCGTTTCGCAGGGAAGGTCCTTGGCTGCGGGGATGGTCTGATCCCCAGCGGATAGTTGTTTGCGTTTCGCAGGGGAGGTCCTTGGCTGCGGGGAGGGCCTCCGGCGTCGTCATCGAGCACACGATCCAGGGGGAACGTCCTCGGCTCTGGGGATGGCATGGTCTCTTTCTTGGTCAGCTCGTCCAGGCGGTCGGAACGTCCTCGACTGTGGGGATGGCATGGCTATTCACAGATTCGTGGTCGTATTCTTCCGCCCTGCTCCTTGCCACGGGCTACCGGGCAGACTGTCTGGCCTTGTGGGTGAGCGGTACGGGATGTGTGTTTTATTTGGAGTGTCGCTGGGGTTTGGGGGCGGGAGCATCCTGCTCATCCTGCCTGGGCGCGGGAGCATCCTGCCTGGGCGCGGGAGCATCCTGCCTGGTGGGGTGGGGCGTCCTGTCTGGTGGGGGTGCGCAGGTTTTGCGAACAATCTCGCAGACCCCTCAACACGATCTCGACCCCTTCAATCTCCGCGCGACCCCGTCGAGATCATGATGGGGGTGGTTGAGTAGCTCTTGGTGTCGGTGTGGTGGCCCCTGAAGGTGGTTTTGGTGTTGTCTCTCGCCTGGTGGATGCGTCGAGATCGTCATTGGGGCGGCTGAGCATCCTCCAGGAGTCGGAGATGCCGATCTTTTCAATGAGGATCTGGTCGTACATGACACCTTCGAGCGTGGGAGTGGAAGGGGATGTGAGAGTGCAGGGGATATAGGTGTGGAGGACAGACACAGGGTATATGTGTGGGCAGGGTTATGGGTGTGGGATGCGCGAGCACGAGGAGGAGAGCTAAGGAGTACTCCTGCCCTGTTCGTGTGTGAGCGAGCGGAGATTGAGCCCGCTCCTAGTGGAAGGACGCTAGGTTTTCTCATTGTGTCCCGCATCCTCCCTTGGGGATACCCGCCTTCAGGATGTGGATGCAGCGCCCTCGGCAAGGATCTTCCTAGCGCGAAGGATACGAAGCGCAGCGAAGATGATGAGGACAGCGACGATCACGAAACCGAGCAGATGGGCGAGCAATGACTCAGCGAGGAAAAGGAGAACCATTGCCGTCAGCGTCGGCACAAGGTACTCGAAGGCTTTGACGACGTAGGCACCAAAGCTCGGCATCGCCACACCATCGGCATCCGCCACGGACTTCACCATGAAGTTCGGGCCATTGCCGATGTAGGTGATCGCCCCGCACAAGACCGCGCCCAATGAGATGGGGACGAGGTAGTACTCGGGCACTCCTGCGATGAGAACGCCATCTCCGCCCAGAGCCTTCGCCATTTCAAAGAAAGTCATGTACGTCGGGGCGTTGTCCAGGACCGAGGAGAGTGAGCCAGAGAAGAGGAAGAAGCTCAGCCGGTTGAGCGGAAGGGAAGGAGCGACCTGTTCGAGGTAGCGCAATGCAGGCGCCATCGTTGAGAAGATCCCGATGAAGAGAGTTGCGACCTCAGCTATCGGTGCCCAGGTGAAGGCGTTCTCCTCGAAACGGACAGTTTTGTCGCCGAAGAAGTAGGAAGCAGCTGCTGCCGTGAGCATGACGAGCTCTCGCCAGGGGACAAGCTGTGCGCCGTGAGCTTCGCCTGCTGCGAGGAGTTCACCATCCCATGAGGGGATGAAGGCGACGGAGACGATGACGATTGCGAAGAAGAGAAGATTGAAGGTTCCACGCAGCTTCAGAGGCGTCACCTCAGTGGTGTCGCGCTCAATCGCGGCTTTCGACTCGGTCGCGTAGCGGATCGAATCGATGGAGTAGTAGATGCCGAGGAGCAGTACGAGGACGAAGAGCCATTCTTTCCACAGGCCGAGGGTCCAGGTGAAGGGGACTCCGTGCAAGAAACCGAGGAAGAGTGGCGGATCGCCCAGGGGGGTGAGTAGTCCTCCGCAGTTCGCGACGATGAAGATCGTGAAGAGGACGGTGTGAACGCGGTGTTCGCGCTCTTTGTTCGTCGCGAGGAGCGGGCGGATGAGGAGCATTGCCGCTCCTGTTGTTCCGATGAAGGAGGCGAGTAGACCACCGATGGCTAGAAAGATCGTGTTGTTCCTCGGGGTTGCTTGGATATCACCTTCGAGGTGGATGCCACCTGAGATGACGAAGAGTGAGAGGAGGAGGGCAATGAATTGAACATACTCGACACCGGTTGCGACGAGCGCTCCGTTGCCAGCTTTCATCCACATGTAGACGGAGGTCGGGATTCCCAGTACGAGGGCGATGAGGAGCTGACTGGAGCGTTTCTCCCACCAGTGAGCGGTCGCGGGAAGGATCGGCAGTACGGCAATGCTTGCGAGCATCGCGACGAAGGGGAGGAGCGACCACCACGGGAAAGTCATTGCTGTCCTGTTCTTTCGGGGGAATGCTTCGTGACGCAATCTTAGGAGAATAGCCTGTGAACTTTCAGTGGGAAGTTGCTTCCACCCCTCGAATCCTCCATCTCGAAGAACACATTCACGACTGAAAGAGTATTTCGAGTTCAAACCTGGGAGAGACTTGGGTTCGAGCGGGGGAACGACTTGGGTTCGCGGTTGAAAGAGCAGTCGAGTCGCCGCGTTGAAGTGTGAAGCATAGAAGCCGACGGTGTCGAATCCGGGATCTGTTGCGCTTAGCCACATTGAGCGGTGGCGCGTCGCGAGGGACGGTGGTGAGCTGGGGATTCACAATGACCAGCCACGTTGAGCGGTGGTGAGTAGCGAGGGGCAATGGTGAGCTGGGGATTTGTGGTGCCCCGAACAGGATTCGAACCTGCGACCTTTCGCTCCGGAGGCGAACGCTCTATCCACTGAGCTATCGGGGCTAACGAGTCGATAGTCTATCAGCCGCTCGCACCACTGCTTGACCACGTCCTCTAAGCTGTTGCGCTTCTGTTGGTGAGCAAGCGTAGGCTGCCCTTCTGCGCTCCACTTTCACTGTGAGCCCCCGCCCCTCGTGTCTGCCTTCAGGGTTTTCTTCTCGCGTGCGCATGCTCGCTTCGGGAGGTGCCTCGCTCCCCCTTATATTCGGCGAAGAGATTCCTACGGGAATGACAAGAGAATGCGCGGCCGGGTGCATACGATCCCCTGCGCAAGAGCTGCACCGGGCCGTGTTTCTACGTGCGCGTGGCCGCAAGTCGATTCAATACGGAGCCGGAGAATTCAAGGTGCGTGTTTCTTCGTGTGCACGACCGTGAATCCAATTTCGTGCGCATGTGGTGACATACTTGTGACGTTGATCGTCATTCATACCCGAGGAAGGGCCTCATGCGAGTTCATATTGGAACCGATCACGCCGGCTTCGAGCTGAAAGAACAGCTCGTCAAACATCTTGAAGAGAAGGGATACGAGGTCGAAGACCACGGTGCTCACGAGTACGACGCTCTTGACGACTATCCGCCCTTCTGCCTGGAGGCCGCTGAGGCCGTCGTCGCAGAGCCGGGTTCGCTCGGTGTTGTCATCGGCGGTTCGGGCAATGGCGAGCAGATGGCAGCAAACCGCGTGAAGGGGGTTCGTGCCGCCCTCGTGTGGAACGATTCGACCGCTCGCCTGGCGCGCGAGCACAACAATGCGAACGTCGTTTCAATTGGCGCACGCCAGCACAGCGTCGAAGAGTGCTTCGCCTTGGTGGACGCCTTCTTGGAGACGCCTTTCTCCGAGGATGAGCGTCACCAGCGTCGCATCAGCCTCATGGACGAGTACGAAGAGACTCACCGCAAGTGAGTTTTCGCCGCATGTGAGTGCATGTGAGTGCTCGCCGCGTTCGGCCCTGGCGAGGTCCTCGACACTGAACCCCTCAATCCTGAGTGCGAGAATCGGAGGAAACGAGGACGGGGTGCGTGGCGAGCACGCACACGTACATTGAGAAGGCAACCCCGAAGAGCAAGAACCAAAAGCCCACGCGGATCAACCACGGCAGGGATACAGCGGCGAGGGCAAGGGGGCCGATCGCCACGGCAATGGCAAGAATGGAGCGCGGCAGCTTCCCGATTGACACGAGGAGAGCTGCGCGTAGGAGCATCGGGAGCTCTGTGACGCTGATCCTTCCCTTTTCACGCAGGCGCTGCGCCATCATCGGCCACACCCACACGTGCAAGAGAAGAAGAAGGACCGCAACGAAGACGAGAACCGCTTGAGCGACGAAGCGCAGAATCGGATCAGCGAGAGAAGAAAAGACCATCCACTCCCATCCCAAGAGCAGGGCAAAAGCGATTTCCCCGAGGAAGAGCAGTGATGCGGCGACTCCTGCGCCACCCAGGGCGGACCTGAGCGCAGGCAGAATCGCGGTTGATTCAGAGTCGATGAGACGCGCGCAGACGAGCGCCGTCACGAGCAGGCCCGGACCCGCAGTGAATACGGGGACCGCCAATCCGACGAAAATGAGGTTCGCAAGAATCAGGGTGGCGATCCACGACAAGGTCTGATGGATCGAGGAATCAGGGCCGAGACGGGAACTCACAAGGGCTCCTTCAGCGAATGGTACGGACGGGGCCGGTTGAGCCGCCCCGGTGGAGTGTACCTGGGACGAAAACATGACGGCTCGGGCCGGAGGCGATCTGGTCGAAAAGAAGATCGCAGGTGAGGCGGGCGATCTGCTGAGCAGGCTGGGCGAGGGTCGTGAGCTGCGGGTCCATGAAATCACCGAGGGGCAGACCATCGAATCCGACGAGTGAGATGTTCTCGGGGACCTTCAGCCCCGCTTCGCGGATCGCTCGCATCGCACCGATCGCGAGAACATCCGCGATAGCGAAGATCGCGGTGACCTCGGGTCGTTCAGCGAGGAGTTTTTTCGCGAGCTCATAGCCGTATTGGAGGGTATAGGGGTTGCCTTGATCGAGAACCTCGAATCGGATGAGGTCTTCGTCAACGGGGATTCCCGCGTGCGCGAGGGCATGACGGTATCCGGTGACGCGCTGAGCACCTACGGACACATCAGTGCTGGGGACGCCCAGAACTGCGATTCTGGTGTGGCCGAGTTCAATGAGATGACGGACAGCTTTTTCCGCTTCGAAGGCGTCATCGACTGAGACCGAAGAGTAGAGGGCATCGGGAACCTTGTTGAGGCGCGAAACCGTCGACATGACGAAGGGCGCGTGAAGACGTTCGAATGCGTAGGCTTCATGGGAGAAGGAACCGCCGAGGAAGATCACCCCTGCGATGAGTTCTTCGTCAACGAACTTGATGGCCTCTTCGACCTCATCGGCCCAGTGGGGCACTTTCACGAGGGTGAGGAGATAGTTGCGCTCGCGGACCCGGGTCTCCATCGTGTCGAGCATTTGCTGGAAGAAGAGGTTGTCAATGCCCTTCACGACGAGGGCGACAGCGGGGTTGTGGGAGAGCTTGAGAAGTCTGGCGTGGCGGTTGGGTCGATAGCCCATCTTTTCGGCAACGGCGAGGACTTTTGCGCGCGTCGTTTCGGAGACTTCAGGCTTGTCGTTCAGTGCTCTGGAAACGGTGACGACACCGACCCCTGCGGCCTTGGCGATGTCTTTGATGGTGGGGCGAGCATGACCTTCGCGAGTTCCCATGGCGAAACCTCTTTCAATTCCGATCATGCGGCGGCAGAAAGCATGCGGTGACTGAAAAGCGGTGCGCAGGAGCCCCTCTTGGGGCCCCTGCGCACCGCTGGAGGATCAGCCCTTGACGGCGCCGGCGACGACGCCCTCAATGATGTACTTCTGGCTGAAGAGATAGAAGATCACGATCGGGATGATTGCGAGGACGAGCATGGCCATGAGCGCGCCCATGTCGTTGGAACCGTGAGAACCAACGAGCTGCTGGACGACGACCGGGATCGTCTTGTATGGCGTTGACAGGCCGATCACGAGGTAGGGCAGGAGGTAGTCGTTCCACACCCACATCGTGTTGAGGATCGCGACGGTGATCATTACGGGTTTGAGCATTGGCATGACGATGCGGAAGTAGTTCTGCAGCGGGCCACAGCCGTCAATCATGGAGGCCTCTTCGATCTCAATGGGGATCGACTTGACGAAGCCGGAGAAAATAAAGACCGACAGGCCCGAACCGAAGCCGAGGTAGAGCAGGATCATGCCGAGCGGGTTGTCGAGGTTGAGGATGTCGGCGAGCTTCACGGTCGGGAACATGACCATCTGGAAGGGCACGACCATTGAGAAGACGAAGAGCAGGTAGAGGGCGTTCGTCCACTTGGTCTTGACGCGGGTGATGTAGTAGGCCGTCATCGCGCAGAAGAAGACGATGACGATGACCGAACCGACCGTGATGAAGAAAGACCAGCCCGCCGCGACGAAGAAGTTCGTCGTCTTCAGACCACTGAAGTAGTTGTCAAGGCCGGACCAGTATTCGCCCAGGGGAAGGGCGAAAGGAGCATCGGAGATGAAGAAACGGCCCTTGAAGGAGTTGTTGAGGATGAAGAGGAGCGGGCCGATGAACACTAGGGTGAGGGCGAACAGGATGATGTAGAGAATGGCTTTGCCAAGCGGATTGTGCTTCGGCTGGTTGTACTGCTGGGGAATGCGGGCATCGGTGCTCATGCCTCGACCTCCTTGCCTCGGGTCGCGCGAAGCTGGATGAATGCGATGAGGGAGACGAGCAGGAAGAAGATCACTGCCTTGGCCTGACCGACGCCCTCAAAGCCAGTGCGCGCGAAGAAGGTGTTCACGATGTTGAGTGCGGCCATCTCGGTCATATTGAGAGGTTGGCCGTTGGTGAGCGCGAGGTTCTGGTCGAAGAGCTTGAAGGAATTCGACAGGGTGAGGAACAAGCAGATCGTAATCGAAGGCATCACCATCGGGATGGTGACGTTCCTCAGGATCAGCCACTTGCCCGCGCCATCGATTTCTGCGGCCTCGATGAGATCCTTCGGAACGGCCTGCAGGCCCGCGATGTAGATGATCATCATGTAGCCGACCATCTGCCAATTCAGCAGGACGATGATGCCGATGAAACCGTATTTTGCGTCTGTGACGAGGGTGGTCTGCCAGTGGAGGAGGACCGCGTTGATGATCGTCTGCCAGGTGTAGCCCAAGACGATGCCGCCAATGAGGTTCGGCATGAAGAACACGGTGCGGAAGAAGTTCGTGCCCTTGAGTTTGCGGGTCAGGACGTAGGCGATCGCGAAAGCGAAGATGTTGACGGTGATCACCGAAACGATCGTGATCGCTGCGGTGAAGAGGAGTGCGTGGACGAAGCCCTGTCTTTCACTGAACGCGTCGATGTAGTTCTGAATACCGATGAAAGAGGCGTTCGTGACGGTCGTGAACTTGCACAAGGAGAGGTACAGGCCGATCGCGAAGGGGGCGAGGAAAGCGAGGGTGAAGGAGATGAGGGTGGGGCCGAGGAAGATCGGCCCGAATCGTTTGAGGCTCTTCAACATGCTGGAGGCTCCTGTAGGCGAGTGGATGGGCGAAGCGGGGTGCACGGGTGGGCGTCACGTGCACCCCGCTGTGAGGATGGAAGGGGGGGTACCGATCAGGCGCCCTTCTCGGCCTTCCACTCGGTGGTGAAGATCTCGACGACCTTATTCCATTCCATCTGGCCAGCGGCGTACTGGGAGAGGGCGGCGCCGAAGTCTTCCTTGAAGGTCTGGCTCGGGAAGGTGGTGAAGACCCACGGAATCGACTTCTTCTCCGAGTCGGACATGTAGCGGACGATCTCCTGGGCGAGCGGGTCGCTCGGCTGCTCGGCATCCGTGAAGGTGTTGAACGGCGGGATGAAGCCGAGGTCCTCGACCATCAACTTCTTGCCCTTCTCGGAAGAGACCAGCCAGTTCACGAAGTCGATGGAAGCCTTCTGATCGGCCTCGGAGGCCTGGGAGTTGATGGAGAAGTAGTTTTCAGTGCCGATGTTGAGGCCCTGCTTCTCCTCGCCCTTGTGGCCGGTGTAGATCGGGAGCATCTTGACGTCTTCGGCGGCGACGGTGTTGCCGGCGACCTCGGAGATCTGACCGAAAGCCCAGTTGCCGTTCTGGACCATCGCGGCCTTGCCGAGGGCGAACTCGGCCATGGAGTCTGTGACGGCCTTGGAGGAGGCGAGCTTCGGGTCGATCGTCGAATCGGTGAGGTACAGATCGAAGATGTTCTTGAACTGCTCGTTGTAGGTGAACTTCAGTTCATCGGAATCCTCGACCTTTGCATCCTGGTACTCGAAGTAGACCGGGAGGTCGGCGAGGTGGGTCTGCCAACGCCAGTCCTCGCCCGGCTTGAGAGAAGTGGAGGCGAAAACGCCTTCGATGCCGAGTTCGTCCTTCTTCGCCTGCATATCATCGGCGACGGCCTTGAGGGTGTCGAAGTTGGTGATTTCGTCCATGGACTTCACCTTCGCGCCGCCGAGGGCGAAGTACTTGTCCATGATCTTCTGGTTGTAGATGATGCCGTAGCCTTCGACGACGTAGGGGACGCCGTAGACCTTCCCGTCCTTGGTGACGGCGAGGGAGGGATCGAGAAGATTCTTGTAGAAGTCGGTCTCTGAAAGGTCTGCCGTGTAGTCGATCCAGTTCTTCAGGCCGACCGGGCCGTTGATCTGGAAGAGGGTCGGGGCATCCGACTTAGCGACCTCGGACTTGAGGGTCTGCTCGTAGGTGCCGGAGGCTGCGGTGACGACCTTGACCTCGACACCGGTCTCTTCGGTGTAGGCCTTTGCGACGTCCTGCCAGATCTGGTCCTGCTCGGGCTTGAAGGAGAGGTAGTAGACGGAGCCCTTGTCATCGGCTGCCTTGTCGGCGCCGGACGAGCAGGCGGTCAGCGAGGTGAGCGCCGCAGCTGCTGCTACGGTTGTCGCTGCGATCTTGATGAACTTCGACATCGCGGGATGTCCTCCTTTGGACAGTTGCGTGCTCTCGCACCAGTGCTTGAGCGGTGATGAGAATTTTTGCGGAATTCGGTCAACGGCTCAGAAGTGTCGGTAACGTTTCCGGTACTGAGGACTATAAGAGTTTGATCGGGGTTTGAGCAAGGCCACAGAGGCTGTGAAGATTACGATTTGGTGACGAAGAAAATGGTGCGATTTCGCGCTGAGTTGAGTGGGTGGGAGAGTGTTTTTCTCACACTCGATCCCCTCGCCGGTAACGTTTCCATCGTGACCTGTGAGAAGAGTCCGCGTAAGCTCGAACTTCCTCGAAAGAGCCAGGTGGCCCGATAGCCGGGCAACGCCATAGGCTTAGGGGCGTGACTCCTGAAGAACTTGCCCTCGCGATCCGCGGCGCACTCCTCGACAGTATCGACTCCGGCGTCCTCGCCCTCGACCCTGAAGCGGTTCCTGAAACCGTCAAAGTTGAGCGCCCCCGCAACCGCGACCACGGCGACTGGGCGACCAATGTCGCCATGCAGCTCGCCAAGCGCGCAGGCCTCGCCCCCCGTGCCTTCGCTGAAATCCTCGCCGAAGCGCTGCGCCTGGTCGAGGGCATCGACTCCATTGACATCGCCGGCCCCGGTTTCATTAACATTCGTCTGGGTGCAGCCTCCGCGGGCGAACTCGCCCGAACGATCGTGCAAGCGGCAGACTCGTACGGATCGAACTCTTCCCTGGCCGGAACCTCTATCAACCTCGAGTACGTTTCAGCGAACCCGACCGGCCCCGTGCATCTGGGCGGTGCTCGCTGGGCCGCAGTCGGTGATTCCCTCGCCCGTCTTATGACGGCTTCGGGTGCGAAGGTCACGCGCGAGTACTACTTTAACGATCACGGCTCTCAGATTGACCGTTTCGCCAAGTCGCTGTATGCGCGCGCCATGGGACGCGAAGCCCCCGAGGATGGATACGGCGGCCAATACATCGCCGACATCGCTGAAAAGGTCCGCCACGATGCGCTCCAAGCGGGAGAGTCTGACCCCATCACCCTGCCCGAGGACGAGGCCGTCGAAGCCTTCAGAGCCCGAGGCGTTGACCTCATGTTCGGCGAGATCAAAGAGCGCTTGCGCGATTTCCGCTCCGAGTTCGACGTGTTCTTCCACGAGGACTCCCTGCACGAGTCCGGTGCGGTCGCCCGCGCGATCGATACCCTGCGTGAGCGCGGCGAGGTCTTCGACGAGGACGGTGCCGTGTGGTTGCGCACCACTTCCTACGGGGACGATAAGGACCGCGTCCTCATTAAATCGGACGGGCAGGCCGCCTACTTCGCTGGGGACGTCGCCTACTACCTCGATAAGAGGAACCGCGGGGCTGATTCAGCGATCTACCTGCTCGGCGCGGACCATCACGGATACATCGGCCGCATGATGGCGATGTGCCAGGCATTCGGTGATACGCCGGGTGTGAACATGCAGATCCTCATTGGCCAGATGGTCAATCTCCTCAAGAACGGTGCCCCTGTGCGCATGTCCAAGAGGGCTGGCACGATCGTCACCCTCGACGACCTCGTTGACGTGGTCGGTGTTGACGCCGCGAGATACGCCCTCGTCCGCGTGTCGATGGACTCGAATCTCGACATTGACCTGGACCTTCTCGCGTCGCATACGAACGAGAACCCCGTCTACTACGTCCAATACGCGCACGCCAGGACCCGAAACGTCGCCCGCAACGCCGCCGAGCACGGCGTGAACCGCGAAGCCGGATTCGATCCCGCAGCCCTCGACACCCCGGCCGATGCTGAACTCCTCGGAGTTCTTGCGGGCTTCCCGGCCCAAGTCGCCCAGGCCGCCGAACTCAGAGAACCACATCGCCTCGCCCGCTACCTCGAGCAGCTCGCCTCCGCCTACCACGCCTGGTACGGCCAGTGCCGTGTGACCCCCCGAGGAGACGACCCCGTCGAGCCCGGACACGTGGCTCGCCTGTGGCTCAACGACGCCGTGACTCAGGTTCTTCATACGGGCCTTGGGCTTCTTGGGGTGAGCGCCCCTGAGAGGATGTGACGATGAGCGAGGCCCTTGATTCCATGGACTTTCGCCCGCTCGGAGAACTCCTGTGCCCAGAACCTGAAGAACGCCCGGACCTGTGGCCCTGGAGTGCACGCAGACGAGAGGATGGAGTCCTCGAAATCGGGGGCGTCGCGCTGAGCGAAGTCGCACAAGAATTCGCCACCCCCCTCTTCGTCCTCGACCGGGCAGACCTTCGTGGACGCGCGAATATTTGGGCGACCGCGATGGCCGAAGAGTTCTGGGACGGCTACGGAATGAACGGCGGCGATGCTTTCTACGCGGGCAAGGCATTCCTCTGCTCGGATGTCGTGCGTACCGTGAGCGAGGTCGGAATGGGGATCGACACGGCCTCACTGGGTGAACTCACCATGGCTGTGCGTTCGGGAGCGGAACCTTCAAGGATTGGCCTGCACGGGAACAATAAGCTCGACTCCGAGATTGAGCTCGCCCTTCGCGCCGGAGGGGGCAAGGGGATCGAGAGGATTTTCGTCGACTCCCTGCCCGAGGTCGCCCAAATCGAAGCAATCGCCGCGCGCCTCAACACGAGCGCCCGCGTGATGATTCGCGTGAAAACGGGAGTTCACGCAGGAGGAAACGAGTACATTTCGACCGGGCACGAGGATCAAAAGTTCGGTGTTGGTGCCTTCGATGGTCAACTCGAGGAGGTCGTCGCCGCGATCGAGGCTGCGCCCCACCTCGAATTCCGTGGACTTCACAGCCATATCGGCTCACAGATTCAGGGGACCGCCGCATTCGAAGAGGCCGCTTCAATCATCTGCTCTCTTGGGAAGAAGATTTCCGAGATGATCGGACGCCCTGTTGAAGAGATCGACCTGGGTGGAGGTGTTGGTGTGGCTTATACGGGCGATGATGAGCCTCCAACTCCTCCCGTGGAGGTCGTCCGTCAGATCGCGCGAAGCGTTCGAGAGGCGTGCACCAGGCTCGACATGAAGATTCCTCGGGTATCGGTCGAACCGGGGCGGTCAATCGCAGGCCCTTCCACGGTGACGCTCTACAGGGTGGGCGCCGTCAAGGACGCGAATCTCGCCGAGGGATTTACGCGCCGCTATGTTGCGGTCGATGGGGGAATGGCGGATAACATTCGCCCGGCCCTGTATGGGGCCCGCTATACGGCGACCCTCGCGAACCGGGTCTCCGATGCTGAGCTGGTGCGGTCACGGGTCGTCGGTAAGCACTGCGAGAGCGGGGACATCGTCGTATGGGATGTCGATCTGCCCTCGGATGTTCGCGCGGGTGACCTGCTTGCGGTGCCCGTGACGGGCGCCTACGGGTATTCGATGGCTTCGAACTACAACATGCTGACGAAGCCCGGCGTGATCGCCGTTGAAGATGGGGCCGCCGAATGGATCATGCGACCCCAGACGGTCGAGGACCTTCTCGCCCTCGACCCCGGGCTCGACTGAACGCGGTGGAGGTGGGGCGTGCTCGCCGCTTCACCCGCGCTTCATCACCGCGAGCCCAGTGCTCGGTACCCAAGAACCCCCGGAAATTGGGGAACTTGGCTTCATCCCCGCGAGCTTCGACGCGCGGGGATTCATTGGGCGAGCCCGGCGTCTCCGCGTTACAGGATTGCCGTGAGCTCAGCGCTTGGGGATTCATTCCACACCTTCGCCGAGGGAGCGCATGCACGAGGTCGGGCGCGAGCACCACGCGGAGCATTCCCACGAGAGAGGGCGTTGACGACTCGTGGCGCGAATACGATGTCGAGGCCCTGAGAGACCACTTCCTCTCCGACGAACAGCAGCGGGACGAAACCCGGGAACGAGGAGCCTCACATTTGCTCAGCGGGCGCAATCCTGAGAAGAACACTCCTCGCGAGTCTGCGCGCCCTGGCGAATTCTTCTGCGTCGAGCACGAGCATGACGTAGGTGTCGCTCCCGATGTCCATCGCCGCAAGGACATGCTCCGACCAGGAGGAGTTGATCGCAGCACACCACTGCATGATGCAAGCGTCCTCGGACAAAGCGTTCTCGTCGATCCTCGGTAAGGAGTCCGGGAGCAGACCCTTGACAGAGACGAGGAAGTCATCGCGTTCGGTCCTGAGACCGAGTTCCACGGCCTTTCCGCATCCGATCAGCTCCTCGCTGAGCTCCAGCCATGCCTCCTCGAAGTCCCCGCTGTTCTTCGGCAGTGCTGTGGAGAGGAATCGCTGTCCAGATTGAGGATCCCCCAAGAGGAGGTCCACCAATTCGGCGAACCTCTGCGCAGGCCTCTCCTCCTCACCACTTGGGACCTCGACCCATCGCGAGCGGTCGGGGAGAACAGACTTCGTCACAAAAGCCCTCAAGAGCCGGGTTGTTTCCTCGTAGCTCACGTTCGCGATGCGATACGTCGTATCGGCAATCCTCAGGTGGAGATTCGTCACCCCCTCAGCGTCCGCAACTCGTGCCGTTATCGAGGTGCAGCCGTGAATCGGTCGGGGTGGGCGGATCTGCGTGTAGGTGAAATAGCCGTCGCGCATGGCTTTCACAGAGTTATCGATTCCCACGATGTGAAAACCGTCCCGGTCGAAGCTCGGGTTCTTCATGTGCCAGTCGACATAGGTGTTGAAGAAGACCCTTTGAATGAAGGCGTGGAAACTCATGAGTAGTGATCCTTGATATCCCGGTTTCGATAATTTTCAACAATCGGCACCTGTCCAGGTCGGGACCGATGAAGAGCTTACGCGGTGGCATTCCTACCCCCGCCTATTCCCTCCTTCAGTTTCCCAAGCGCGAGGACCCCGCGGCATCGAGCGCGGCATATACCTCTCTCAGTGCTTTCAGGACACGCGTCCCACCGTCGTCGAGAGCGTCTGCGGGCAACATGCCCTCAGAAGAAGGCAGCCTGGGCTGATCCCTTCAGGCTGGGCTGATGCCTCCAATTCGACGACGCATCCCCGCCACGCATTCCCGGAAAGACCGACAGATGAGACGCGTCACCCGTTCCCTTCGACGAGCTCCACGCCGAAGAGGGGGTGCCTCGGAGGGACCCCGCGAGCTTCGCCTTCCCCCAGACCCCGGGGGACAGGAAGGCCCGGGGAGAGTCCCTGGGGAACAGGAAGGCCTGAGAAGAGTACCTGGAGGACATAAGGCCCGCGGAAAGTCCCTGGAGGACTGAAGCTCCGTTCAGCGCCGCGGCTTCGCCCTCGAGGTTGGCTTCTCACTGAAGGGGTTCTCCGGCCAGGGGTGCTTCGGATAACGCCCCCGCAACTGAGCGCGCACATCCCGGTAGGGCCCGGCCCAAAAGCTCTTCAAATCCGAGGTGACGGCCGCGGGCCTTCCCGCCGGATCCGTCAGATGGAGGACGAGGGGGAGCCGCCCACCAGCGAAGACGGGAGAGTCGACCCAGCCGAAAGCCTCCTGGACGCGCAATGACAGGACAGGCCGTGCGTTCGACCAGTCGATGCGGCGCCTCGCGCCCGTCGGGATCTCGATGGACCTCGGAGCCCATTCGTCGATCATTCCGGCCTGGGGCCAGGGAACGAAGGCGCGCAGGGCTTCCTCCAAGCGCATCGAGGACAGAGGCGCCCCTCCCGCCAAGCGGGGAAGCTCCGGGGCGAGCCACTCGCGCGCATCGGCAATAAGGCGGGCATCGGAGACATCCGGCCAGGGCTCTGAGCAGGCCTCATGGAGGGCTAAGAGGCGCTCTCGCAGTGAGGAGGCTCCCTCGGACCAATCCAGTGCGGCGAGTCCGCGTGAGGTGAGGAGCTCATCGAGGGCGCGGGCCGCGTCCTCGATACTCGGCTGCGTCCTCACCCCCTCGTTCAAGAGGATCGCCCCCAGGCGTGTAAAGCGCAGCGAGCGGAGACGCCCTCCTTCGAAGGAACAGCGGGACTCCTCAGCAAGGAAACCGCCGCCAGCTGTGCGGGCGACCTCCTCCCGGATGGGGACTGCGAGGCGGATGAGCCCGTCTGCGCGCCCCGCCTCGCGCGAGATCTCTGCGATGGCGAGCCAGGGGGATCCTTCCAACGGGGAGTGGGAGGGCAAGGAGGCTCCCTGCCCGTCGATCGTCTGATAAGAGGCGCCGCCGGGCCTCTTACGGGCGATCCACCAAGGGCGGGCGCTCGCGATGACGAGGCCGAGCGCCTCCTCCTGTGACGGCGCGCCGAGAGCTTTATCGCTTCCTTCCCGCCCGGATGCCGCGTCTGCCGACGGGGGCAGGCACAGTCCTTCGAGTCTGCGGGCCTGGGTCTTCACCCGCTCAACGAGTGCCCGATCACCCGTCCGTGGTAGGTCCCGGATGAAGGCAGCGGCGTCCGCGTCCCGGACCCGCGGATTCTCGCCGAGAAAGGCGATGAGCCGCGCGCAGCGAGCCTTCCCGATCCTCGGAGCGAGGGAGAGTAGGGCCGCACCGAGAGCTGGATCGAGGGGGAGAGCGGCGGTGGAGCGCCCCAGGGGAGTCACCACCCCCGCGGAGTCGACGAGTCCGAGGATCCTCAGGGTTGTCACAGCCGAGTCCAGGGCGGCGCGGGGCGCGGCGTCGAGGAGTCGCAGTCCGTCGAGGCCACGGGAGTCCCACACGAGCGCTTGCAAGGCGGCGTCCGTGAGGTCCGCAGTCGCGATCTCGGGGAGCGGCTGGGCGGTGCGCCTGGCGAAATCGACCTCGCTCATGCATCGGATGGCGAGGCCGGGCCCGAGGCGGGCCGCGCGTCCCGAGCGCTGCTCCAACTGGGCCTTCGAAGCGGAAACGGTGACGAGGCCGCTCGCGCGCCTGGCGGCATCCAGCCTCGCCTCCCGGGACAGTCCCGCGTCGACAACGATCCTCACACCCGGGACGGTGAGGGAAGATTCGGCGACTGCGGTCGACACGATGATGCGGCGGGGCCGACCTTGTTCGGCTCCGCTCATGACCCGGTCTTGGGCCGTGGAGGGCAGGGAGGCGTGGAGGGGGAGGACCTCCACCTGTTCACCGCCGATGAGGTGAAGGCCGAATCCGCCGAGGAATGAGGCGAGCTCGTCGATCTGCCGGGCCCCGGGAAGGAAGACGAGGACATCGCCCGCCGCACTGTGAAGCGCTTCTTCGACGGTGCGGGCAACGTGGGCGAGGAAGTCTCGGTTGACGCTGATGCGCCCGTTCCCGTTCGCGTTCAGCGCGCCGCTGCGCGGTGGCGCGTAGTGCAACTCAAGGGGGTGGAGAGCGCCGGGAACGGAGAGGGTCTCGACCTCGTCAATGGCGGTGGACAGGATGCGCGCCGTGCGTTCGGCCTCCAGGGTCGCCGAGGTGAGGCTGAGGTGGAGGTCCTCACGCATGACAGCGCGCACGTCGAGCAGGAAGGCGAGCGCAAGGTCGGTGTCGATGGCGCGCTCGTGGAACTCGTCAAGCATGACCGCTGATACGCCCTCGAGTGAGGGATCGGCTTGGAGCCGACGAAGGAGGACCCCGGGCGTCATCACCTCGATGCGGGTCTCGGGCCCGACTATTCGCTCGCCACGCACCGTGTAACCGATCTCTTCTCCGAGGCGTGTGCCCAGGAGGGAGGCAAGCCTGCGGGCGGCGGCGCGCACCGCGATGCGGCGCGGCTGGGTGACGAGCACCCGAGCGGGAGTCGCCGAGGCGAGCAGGAGGGGCAAGAGGGTGGTCTTGCCGGAGCCCGGGGGAGCGCTGAGGACGAGGGCCTGGCCCGGGCGGACGGCGTCGCGCAGGCGGGGGAGTGCGTCGACGACCGGGAGCGGGGGAGGGGCAGCGAGGACGTCGTCGAAGCGGTTCACCTCTTCAGTATGACCGGTGCCGAGGGCGGGGGCGTAACCCGGAGCGGGCACTCACCCGGAGCGGGGCGGGGCGCTTTTCGTGGCACAAGTCGGACGGTGCATGCGGGTACCGGTGAGTCGTGAATTGGTTTCCGCTGGTCAGCGGGCTTCACGTGAGGAGCGCACCAATCCTGGGGCTGCAAGCGATGGGGGTGATCGTCCGACTTGTGCCGGAGGGGGCTGAAGAAACAAGGATGTGCGGGCGTTGACCGGTGCATCGAGCCCCACTACAATTCATCGCATGATGAATTCATCGTGTGATGAACACGTGGCAGGTTCTCGGACACGCACCGCAGTGGACATTCACGAACTCGAGATCATTCGCTCGAAGACCCGCATCCTCAACTCCATTACCGCAACAATCCACGCAGGCGAGATCCTCGGACTGCTCGGCCCATCGGGCTGCGGGAAGACCACCCTCATGCGCGCCATCATCGGTGCCCAGCGCATCCACTCTGGAAGCATCACCGTCTTCGGACGCCGAGCGGGGGACCGCTCCCTGCGCTCAAGAATCGGCTACGTCTCCCAAGACGCCGCCGTGTACCCCGATCTCAGCGTCCTGGACAACGTCACCTACTTCGCCACCCTCATGGGGGTTGGGCGCGCTGAAGCGCAAGCCGCCATCGAACTCGTCGGATTGGCCAAGCACTCCCGCCAACTCGTCTCAAGCCTGTCAGGCGGACAGCGCTCACGCGCCTCAATCGCCTGCGCCCTCGTCGCAGACCCCGAACTCCTCGTCCTCGACGAACCGACCGTCGGCCTCGACCCTCTGACCCGGGAAGCCCTGTGGGACGCTTTTGATGATCTCGCACGCCAAGGGCACACCCTCATCATCTCCAGTCACGTCATGGACGAGGCGATGAGATGCGACAGGCTGATCCTCATGCGCGAAGGGCGCATCCTCGACATCTTGACCCCCGATGAGCTCCTCAAGAAAACGGAGAAGAGCAGCCCGGACGCGGCCTTCCTCGCCCTCGTTCGCGCCGACGCGGAGAATAAAGGAGACAGCGCATGAACACCCGCACCTGGTGGGCGACGAGTCGAAGAGTCCTCGCGCAACTGCTCGCCGATAAGCGCACCATCGGCCTCATGATGGCGGCTCCGCCCCTCCTTTTGACCCTGCTCTACTACATGTACAGCGAAGTGCCGCTCATTCCCGGTTCACAAAGTCTTTTCTCAGGGATTGCACTCACGATGTTCGCCGTCCTTCCCATGTTCTTCATGTTCCTCATCACCTCGATCACCATGCAGCGTGAAAGGGCGAGCGGAACACTCGAACGCCTGTGGACGACGAATCTTCACCGCGCGGACCTCCTCTTCGGATATTCGAGTGCCTTCGTCGTCGTGGCAGTGATCCAAGCGGCGATCCTATGCACAGTCGGCTACTGCTTCCTCGGAGTGCAAACGCAGGGCAATCCCGGATGGGTTGTCCTCAACGCTGCGGCATGCGCCGTCGTCGGCGTATCTCTCGGACTCATGACCAGCGCATTTGCCCGCTCGGAGTTCCAGGCCGTTCAATTCATGCCCATCGTCGTGTTGCCACAGGTGTTCCTGTGCGGGCTCCTCGTGCCCCTGGAACACCTGCCGAGAATCCTTGAACGGATCGCCCTGCTCCTCCCCCTCACCTACGGGGTCAAAGCCATCGAGGCGGTGAAAACCCAGACGGAAGTCTCCGCCGACTACTGGGGGCCTCTCGCGATCGTCCTCGCCTGGGGAATCGGCTCACTCATCCTCGCCGCCCTCACCATGCCAAGGACAAGCGCATGAAAAGAAGCAAAGGCGAGGCCACGCGCGAAAGAATCCTCAACACCGCCCAGGCCGTTTTCGCTCAACTTGGCTACACCCAGGCCTCAGTTCGCCAGATCGCAGCTGCAGCAGGAGTCGACCAGTCCCTCGTCCACCATTACTTCGGGACGAAGAAAGCCCTCTACCTCGAGGCGACCCGCATCCCCTTCGACCCCGAAGATGTGGCGGCCGAGGCGATGGGCCGAGCGGACGAAGAACTGGGGGAGGCCATCATCGAGACGATCATCCGCCTCATGAACTCTCCGGCGGGCATCGCCCATCGCGCGCTCATCCGCTCGATGCTCGCTCCGAAGCGCGAACTCGGCGCGCTGAGGGACTACCTTGTCGAGTTCGTTCTCACAACCGTTGCCAAGCGCATCGGGGGTGATGAGAAGCAGGCCCGCCTGCGCGCCGGGATCATCGGCTCACAAGTCGGCGGTCTCATCATGGCCCGCTACATTGTGGGGATCGAGGTGATCGCAGCCCTGAGCGATGATGAAGTCATCGCGATCTACGGGCCGATCCTTCAGCGCCTCATCGAGATGCCGCTCGAGGCCGGGACTGCACAGTAGAGGAATGCACCGTAGAGGTTGATCTCTTCCCAGGGGGCAGATCTCTTACCCAGGTGCTGATCTCCTCGCGACCTTCTAAGAGGAATCCACCAGGTCCTCGTCCCAGTCCGCAATCCTTGCGACAGCGTGAAGAACGCACCATCTGCGAGGGCGCAATGCGCCTCATGGCCGCAATCCTTGCGACAGTGGGGAGAACCCGTGAGTAGCTCAACCCCCGAACCCTCCCTCCACTCCTTGCGATAGGAAGAACTAGAAACGGGAAAGAAGGTGAAGAAGAAGGTGAAGAAGCAGGGAGAAGGTGGGGAGGCTGCTCAGCGAAGAGATGAAGCTGAGGGAGACCCGAAGCCCCTCGCTGCGTAGACTGAGGGGAGTACTCGAGACTTCGGAGGGCCAGTGACTGATCAAGACGCGCCGCGCGACATCGCGACGACACGCCACATCACGATCCCGGCCGACCTCGATCCGCTTCTTCTTCTGGGAACCGCCGACCAGGTTCTGCGCTCCCTCGAACGAGGTTTCCCAAGAGTCTCCTTTCACGTCATCGGACGAGACATCGCGATCAGCGGCCTCGCATCCGACGCAGGAGTCGCCGCTGAACTCGTCGAAGAACTCATCGCCCTGGCCCGCACAGACCATCCTTTGGAAGCCCCGGCCGTTGACCGGGCGATCTCCCTTCTCGGACAGACGGGACTGAGGGCCTCCCCGAAAGAAGAGATCCTGTCCGTTCGGGGCCGTTCGATCTGCCCGAAATCTGAAGGACAACGCGCCTACGTCGAAGCGATCGATCGATCAACTATTGTCTTCGGGATCGGCCCGGCGGGAACGGGCAAGACCTACTTGGCGATGGCTCAGGCGGTCCAGCGTCTCCTCTCCGGTGAAGTCAAACGCATCGTCTTAACCCGTCCAGCGGTCGAGGCGGGCGAGAACCTCGGCTTCCTGCCCGGATCTTTGACCGACAAGATCGACCCCTACTTGCGGCCCCTCTACGATGCCCTGCAGGACATGCTTGACCCTGAAGTCCTCCCCAAACTCATGGCCGCGGGAACGATCGAAGTCGCCCCACTTGCTTACATGCGCGGACGCACCCTCAACGACTCCTTCATCATTCTCGACGAAGCGCAGAACACCACGGCGAATCAGATGAAGATGTTCCTCACCCGAATGGGCTTCAACTCGCAGATCGTCGTCACAGGCGACGCCTCCCAGGTCGACCTCCCGGGCTCGGGACGCTCAGGCCTAGCCGCCATTGAGAAGATCCTCCACGGGATTGAGGGCATCGAGTTCTGCCGACTTACCAGCGCGGATGTCGTCCGCCATGAGCTCGTGGGCGAGATCATTGACGCCTACGGCCGCTGGGAGGACCGCATGGAGGAGAAACGGGCCCTGACGTCCCGCTCCCGAACACTTCGCCGCACGGATCGCCACCAAGGGGGACAAGGATGACCGAGGTCATCAACGAAACCGACTACGAGATCGACGGAGCCGAATTCGCGGCCCTCGCCGACCACGTCCTCACGAGCATGCACGTCGCCACGGACGCCGAATTGAACATCCTCTTCATCGACCCGAAACCGATGGAAGACCTTCACATTCGTTGGCTCGACCTTCCCGGCCCGACCGATGTTATGAGTTTCCCCATGGACGAGCTGCGCCCCGGGACCGCCGATCGTCCCACCCCGACGGGCACACTTGGGGACATCTGCATCTGCCCGCAGGTCGCCGAGCAGCAGGCCAAGGACGCGGGGCACACGACCGTGGAGGAGATGCTCATGCTCGCCACTCATGGGATGCTCCACCTCCTTGGCTACGACCACGCCGAAGAAGATGAGAAGAAGGAGATGTTCGCCCTGCAGCGCACCCTCCTCCTCACCTTCCTCGCGACCCGATGACCAGCTCCTGGGGGGAGGGGATCCCCGCGGGCGCCCTCCTCGCCATCGGCGTCGCCGCAGCAGCCATCGCCTCTACCCTCCAGGCGCTCGATGTTGCCTTCCAGCGACTCTCCTTCGCGACCGTCGAGGACCTCGTCGAAGATGAGGCCCATCATGCGCTCCTCCTTTCTGCCCTCATTGAGCAAAGGACGAGGACGACCCTCGTCGTGCGAGGCTTTCGCACCTTCTGGCAGGTCGTTTTCTCAGTGTCCCTCACTCTTGCGCTCGCAGGACTCGGCTTGCCCTGGTGGGCGACGGGACTCCTTGCTCTCTCGTTCATCACCTTCTTGCATTTCGTGTTCATCTCCCTCTTGCCGAGCCGGTGGGGGGCTCGCAAGCCGGAGAGGATCGCACTTCGCGGAGCGCCCCTTACGACACGTCTCGTGAACGCGACCCACGTCCTCGACCCCCTTGTGCGTACGCTTCGCGGCAAACTGCCTCAGGCGACTCAAACTGAAGCCGAAGCGCGCGCCGCAATGGCGAATGACCTTCGTGAAATGGTCGATCAGGTCGGCGAGACTGAGGGCTTCGAGGCGGAGGACAGGCAGATGCTGCGCTCCGTCCTCGACCTCGGGCATACCCTGGTGCGCGAGGTCATGGTTCCACGAACCGAAATGGTCACCGCTCCCGCGAGCCTTTCCGCCGGCAAGGCCTTGCGTCTTTTTGTGCGCTCGGGCTTTTCCCGCATTCCCGTCGAAGGCGATGATGTTGACGACATTCGCGGCATCCTCTATTTCAAGGATGTTGTTCAGCGTCTCGAGACTTATGGCGCGGATCTTGATCAGAATGCCGAACAGATGATGCGCCCCGTCGAGTTCACCGTCGAGATGAAGCCCGCGGATGATCTGCTGCGTCTCATGCAGGCTGAGCACTTCCACATGGCGATCGTCATTGACGAGTACGGCGGCGTCGCCGGCCTCGTGACCTTGGAGGACCTCATTGAGGAGGTCGTCGGCGAACTCACCGATGAGCACGATCGAGTGATCCTCGAACCCGAGGATCTTGGAGATGGGCTGTGGCGGGTGCCGACGCGTTTTCCGATCTCCGAGCTCGGCGAGCTTTTGGGAATGGAGCTCGAGGACGAGGACGTCGACTCGGTTGGTGGCCTGCTCGCCAAAGCCATTGGACGAGTCCCCCTTCCCGGAGCGATCGGCACCATCGGGGGAGTGAAGCTCAAGGCGGAAGAAGCGAGGGGGCGGCGCCGCCAGGTCGGCACGATTCTCGCCGAGCGCAGTGAAAGCGATAATGAAGACCCTGGAACCGGTAGTGAGGACTGAAGACATGCGATTCCCCAGTGACGACGAGCTCATGGCGGGACCGAACGCCTTCGAAGGCATCGAGTTCGACGAAGAGACGCTTTCACGCCTTGAAGCCGGTGAAGATGTGGAGGCAGTGGCCTCCGTTTCGAGCGAAGAGAAGACCGCTAGCACACTCGAGGAGCAGCCCGCCGACGGGAGCACTGACGAGGGCTTTTCCGACAGCGATGACGAGGCCGCCGACGAGGGTGCTTTCGAGGACGATGACGAGGCCGCCGCCGACGAAGCGGCCGACTGGGATGAAGACTGGGAGGAGACAGACCCGGATGAGGTTTTCGCCCGTCTTGAAGATCTGAAAGGCCTGCGCGAGGACGCCAATGCGGGAGCGGGCCTCATGATGCCCGAATATCCTAAGGACTTCCGCGCGGGATTCGTGTCGATCGTCGGGCGCCCGAATGTCGGCAAATCAACCCTGACGAACGCCCTGGTCGGCCAGAAGATCGCGATCACCTCGGGTCGACCGGAAACAACGCGCCACAACATTCGCGGCATCGTCCACAAGGAGAACTCGCAAATCGTCCTCGTCGACACCCCCGGATACCACCGGCCCCGGACCCTGCTGGGTAAGCGCCTCAACGACATGGTGCGCGAGGCCCTCGCCGAAGTGGATTGCGTGGTCTTCTGCCTTCCCGCGGATCAGCGCATTGGGCCGGGCGACCAGTTCATTGCCCGGGAACTGCGAGATGTGCGCCGCCCGATCATCGCCGTCGCGACGAAGGCGGATCTTGTCAGCCGGGATCGTTTGATGAAGCACCTGCTCTCCATTGACGCCATGGGGGACTTCGCGGCGATCGTACCGGTGTCTGCACACACGGGCGAGGGAGTAGACATCCTTTCCGATGTGCTGAGCCAGAACGTTCCCCTCTCCCCGCCCCTCTACCCGGCCGGAGATGTCACCGACGAATCCCGAGACACCCTGATCGCCGAGTTCATTCGCGAGGCCGCTCTTGAAGGGGTGCGTGACGAGCTTCCGCATTCTCTTGCCGTGCAGGTCGAGGAGATCATTGAGCGCCCGCAGCGCGAGGGCGATACGCGCAAGCCCCTGGTCGATGTGCACGTCAATGTGTATGTGGAGCGCGACTCTCAAAAGGCCATCATTATTGGCAAGCGCGGTTCGCGTCTCAAAGAGATCGGCTCGCGTTCGCGTCCGCTCATCGAGGAGCTCTTGGATAAGAGGGTCTACTTGGATCTTCACGTGCGCACAGCGAAGGACTGGCAGTCCGACCCGAAGATGCTCGGACGCCTCGGGTTCTAAGGCGCGGTGCGGCCCTCCCATCTCTTTCGGGGAAGTGGCTGACCGCCTGCCCTAAGCGCCGGTATCCCAGGGTTCTTCCCTTTCTCCTGGGGAAGTGACCTTGCGTTGTCCGAAACTGGGGATGTCGGGCTGAGCGGAAGCCTTCGCGGCCATTCAGTCATCGCAGGTCATTGCAACTGCCGCCCGCGCGCAAGGTTGCGCAGCCTCCAAGGGGCGGCGTCCACGCGCAAGGCAGCGCACACACCCGGGGCAGCGCGTTGGACATGTCGCCGAGCGCGTCGCTGTGCTGGTAGCGCCCACCTGCGCAGGGGCAGCGCACATAGAGTGATCCCAAGATCCACACGCAAAACAGTGTCCACATTGCGCGCGGCGGCTGCATGTGATGTAGATCGCCCCCTACAGTGGGACCATGCGACGAATGGAAACTCTCCTTCTTCTTCGCCGCGACGAGGCCTGAAGGGGTCGGAAACTCGTCGCGGCTGATGTCGTGTCCGGCCCCGAGGCCTCAGGCGAATCCACGACGAAGGAGACATCACTGTGAAAACCACTGGCAGCGTTCCCACCCCCGGCTCAAGCGGAATGCCGTTCGCGAAATACCGCCCGTTCCTCGATACGAACCCGATCTCAGTGCCCGATCGGCGCTGGCCCGATCAGCGCCTGACGAAAGCTCCGCGCTGGATGTCAACGGACCTTCGAGACGGCAACCAGGCACTCATCGAGCCGATGGACTCGATGCGCAAACGGAAAATGTTCGACCTGCTCGTCAATCTCGGATATAAGGAGATCGAGATCGGCTTTCCCGCCGCATCTCAAACCGACTTCGACTTCGTGCGTTCTCTCATTGAGGCCGAGGTCGTACCGGAGGACGTGACGATCTCCGTGCTCACGCAGTCGCGTCCTGAGATCATTGAACGGACCCTCGAAGCCCTTGTCGGTTTCCCGCGCGCTACCGTCCACCTGTACAACGCGACCTCACCGCTGTTTAGAGAACTCGTGTTCCGCAACGATAAGGCGCAGACCGTCGACCTTGCGGTCTCCGGTGCCCGCGAGGTCATCGCACAGGCGGAAAAACGCCTCGGCGATGAGACGATCTTCGGGTTCGAATACTCCCCGGAGATCTTCATCGACACTGAACCCGAGTTCGCCCTTGAAATCTGCGAGGCCGTCATGGATGTCTGGCAGCCGGAAGCGGATCGCGAAATCATCCTCAACCTTCCTGCGACCGTTGAACGTGCCACTCCGAATGTGTACGCCGACCAGATCGAATACATGTCGCGCAATCTCTCACGCCGCGAACACATCGCACTCTCCGTGCACCCGCACAACGATCGGGGCACTGGCATCGCCGCCGCCGAACTCGCACTCCTCGCCGGAGCGGATCGGGTTGAGGGCTGCCTGCTCGGACAGGGCGAGCGCACAGGCAATGTTGATCTGGTGACTCTTGGCCTCAACCTGTTCAGCCAGGGCATCGACCCGGGGATCGACTTCTCGCGCGTCGATGAGATCCGTGAAACCGTCGAGTTCTGCACTTCGATGCCGACCTCGCCCAGAGCGCCCTACGTTGGCGACCTCGTTTACACCTCCTTCTCTGGTTCCCACCAGGACGCCATTAAGAAGGGCTTCGCGGAACGTAAGAAGCGCGTGGAAGCGGCTGGTGGGGACGAGAACGCGGTCGTCTGGGAGCTCCCGTACCTGCCGATCGACCCTCACGATGTGGGCCGCTCCTACGAGGCCGTTGTCCGTGTGAACTCCCAATCCGGCAAGGGCGGCGTCGCATACCTCATGTCGGCGACTCATAATCTGGAACTGCCCCGTCGCCTCCAGGTCGAGTTCTCCCGCATCGTTCAGCGTCATACGGATGAGTTCGGCGGGGAGATCGACGGCGATGCTTTGTGGAGCATTTTCGCTGACGAATACCTGCCGTATTCTTCGGCGAAGGGGCTCACTCGCTGGGGCCGCTTCGAATTGGGTCCTTCGCGCGTGCTGACTTCGAGTGAGAATCACGTCGAGCTCAACGCGGTCCTCAACGATGGGGGAGCCGCGATTGAGATTTTCGCGACCGGCTCGGGTCCGATTGACGCCTTCGTTTCTGCGCTGCACGATCTCGGCCTCGATGTGAGGGTTCTCGACTATTCAGAACACGCGATGAGTCAGGGCCGTGACGCGAAGGCTGCGGCCTATGTCGAAGCTGTTGTCGATGGGCAGATCGTGTGGGGTGTCGGTATTGACTCGTCGATCACTCAGGCTTCGTACAAGGCTGTGATTTCGGCGGTGAATCGCGCCCTGCGCTGAGCTGGGAAGAATGCTCAGCGCTGAGCGGGAAAAACGCCCCAGCGTTGAGTAGCGAAGCGAAGCGCGCTCGAGTCCTTTGGGATCACCTTCACGCACAGCCGTGCGCTGAGCGTGAATCGCGCCCTGCGTTGAGCAGTGAGGCGCCACGCTGAACTGTGAGCCCTGGCCGCCCTCGGTGAGTGAATCGACGAGGGCGACTAGGGCTTGCGTGAAGGAGCCCCTCTTGTGGCGCGCCCCGAGGCGCGCCCGCCCCTCGTCAATGGGACAATACCGGGGTGATGAGAAGCTATCGGGACGAGGCGATAGTCCTGCGCACCCACAAACTGGGTGAAGCGGACCGTATCATCACCCTGCTCACCTCCGAGCATGGGCTCGTGCGCGCAGTCGCGAAGGGAGTGCGCCGAACCTCCTCGAAGTTCGGTTCCCGAGTTGAGCCTTTCGGCGTTGTCGACGTCCAAATCGCGAAGGGCCGCAGCCTCGACATCATTACGCAGGTCGAGGTCATTAGCGTCCACGCAGACGCGCTCGCCTCCGACTTCGAGTTGTATACGCGCGCTTCCGTCATGGTTGAAACCGCTGAGAAACTCACCCAGGACTCGGATGAGGGGGCGCGTTCCCAGTATCTTCTCCTCGTCGGCGCCCTTTTCGCCCTCTCCCATGTGCGCCACGACCCCTCGCTGATCCTCACGTCGTACATTCTGCGGGCCCTCGCGATCGCAGGTTGGGCGCCTTCCTGTTTCGATTGTGCGATCTGCGGCGCCCAAGGCCCCCACTCCTCCTTTTCCATTCACGAGGGCGGGGCCGTGTGCGGACAATGCCGACCCGCGGGAGCGGCGGCTCCCGCTCCCGAGACCATGACCCTCATGGGCGAGCTCCTCTCAGGGGATTGGGCGCGTGCCGACACTGCCGAGGGCTTCGCCAGGAACGAGGCGCACGCCCTCGTCTCCTCCTATGCTCAATGGCACGTGGAACGCAGGATCCACTCCCTGCGAGTCCTGGAAAGGAGCCGATGATGCCTTGTACTCGACCGACCCCGATGGATCGCGCCGGAGGGGACCCGAATGGCAGGCTCACCGGCCCGGGGCAGTGGCATAGACAAGCCCCAATCTTCGCCCGCAATGAGGTGCCCGCGCATGTCGCCCTCGTGATGGACGGGAATGGGCGTTGGGCGAACTCCAGGGGCCTTGCCCGGACCGAGGGGCACCGGGCCGGCGAATACGCGCTCATGGACACGATCGCCGGCGCGATTGACGCGGGAGTGCGCTACCTCAGCGTCTACACCTTCTCCACGGAGAACTGGAAGCGCAGTCCCGCTGAGGTTCGCTTCATCATGTCCTATGCCTCCGATGTCTTGGCCCGCAGGACTGGACAGCTTGACGAATGGGGGGTTCACGTCCGTTGGGCCGGACGGCGTCCTCGTTTGTGGAAGTCCGTGATTGATGCGCTTGAGAAGGCGGAGGCCCGCACTCATGCCAACACGACCCTTGACCTTGTGATGTGCGTGAACTACGGGGGGCGCGCAGAGATCGTTGACGCCGCCAGGAAGATCGGGCACGAGGTCGCCGCCGGACGTTTAAGGCCCGAGGGGATCACCGAGAAGTCTTTCGGGCATCGCCTCTACTTGCCTGATGTTCCCGATGTGGACCTGATGATTCGCACTTCTGGTGAAAAGCGGATCTCCAACTATTTGCTCTGGCAGCTCGCCTACTCGGAGATGATGTTTGTCGATACGCCGTGGCCGTCTTTTGACAGAGAAGCCTTGTGGGATTGTCTTTTGGAGTATGCGGGGCGCGAGCGGCGTTTCGGTGGCGCGGTCGATGCCCTGGGCTCTTGAGGGGTTTGTAGTTTCTTGACCGGTGCCATGTCCGCAAGCTCACCCGCTGGTGCATCCGCCATCTTGCTGCTCCCTGGAAGAGGACATTGCCCTCGTGTCGAGTCTTCGCGAGCACAGTTATTGACCTGAAGCGCGATGCAGATGATTGAATCCCTAGGTTGAGTTTTCGCGAGCACGCTCGTTGAAGGTCGAGAACGCTGACGATTGAGCAGAGCAGGGGCGGACAGATAGAGTGTGAGAATGACAGATCTCATCATCAATGGGGCGGCGCTTTCGAGAGCTCGGAACGAACTGAGTGTGAGCGCAGAGGACTTGTGCGCACTTCAGGTTCCAGATCTTGGTGAGATGGTTCTGGCAGCGGCACCCGGATCAGGTATGGAAGTGAATTATGCGAGGGTGCGCGATGCCCTCATGGAACTCACGAGGGAAGCTGCGGCTCGACTTGTCGAAACCGCTGATGCGATCGCCGCATTCGAATCCGACATGGAAACCACTGACGCTCAAATTGAGGGACACGGGCGCGGCCTTCTTCAAAGTATCGGAGGGGAGCGATGACAACGTGGAGTGATCTTCTCACCTGGGATCCTGAGCCCCTCCGCCAGGCCTCAGCAGAATTGACGATGACGGCTCGAAGAATCTACACGGTCGCGGACGACATTGGGAATGCCCGACCATCCGGAGACGAGTGGAGTGGGAAGAGTGCAGATGCCGCAAGGCGCAAGCTGTCAGATCTGTCGAATGCTCTCGGCGAACTTGCCTCGCAGATCGACAAGACAGCGCAGGATCTTGACACAGATGCAGCGCAGGTTGACCGCACGAGGAACAACGTTCGCAGTGCCCTCGACTATGCGGCCTCGCGTGGTCTAACGATCACAGCTGAAGGTTCGGTCGTCGCGCCACCGACTGCTGATGATGCGGCGAGTGTCCATAGTGACCTTGATGAGTGCGCGCGCCTGGTCCAACGGGCGATTGATGCCGCCGCAGAATTCTTCCGATCGTCGACCTGCCTTCAATTCTCTCAGGCAGTGCGGAGCTTCCTCTTCGAACTAGGAAAAGCTCTCGTGCAGGACCACGTTGCTCAGAGGATTGCTGAGGGCATTGCTTCCGCGATCGCCGCAGTGACACCATCTTGGGCAGGGGCTGGAGCGCTCGTTGGCGGTGGCGTCGCAACGGTTTCCATTCCTGACCCTGCCTTGGTCAAAGCCGCGGGAGGCTTTCTCAAATTCGGCGCGGTTGGTATTGGCGCGGCCATAGACTTCACTGGGCAAATGCAGGCGGTGAGAGCCGGGCAGCAGGATGTCGGTGACGCTGTCATTAAGACGGCGGCTCATACTGGAATCGGCATTGGTTCGGCCGTTGCAGCCGGTGCGATTATGGGGTCGGTCTTCCCCGGTGTCGGAACGGTTGTCGGCGCGCTCGGCGGTGCTGTCGTAGGTTCGGTCCTGTCAATTGCTGGGTCGGGGCTCTTTGATGCTGCTTACGATGCTCTCGGGGGCTGGAAGGGCATTGGGAACGCAATTCTCGGGCGGTGGAGGTGAATTATTTTGTGATGTCCGAAAGCACTCCGAAGAGCGGGGGGGTTGTCCTGCGCCGCAGAGATCTTTTCCCAATCGGGCAGTATTACGGCAGAGCCGTGTTTGTTGGGGTAGAAGATGGCGTGCCGTACTTACTTTCAGCTGAGCGAAGCTTTTCGGGACCCCACGCGGCTTCAATCGGCGCATGGGCTGGTGCTTTTGTCCTTTCTCCCGTGCTCTCCCTTGTTGCTTCAGCCCTTCTCGGCGGAGAACCCACGCTAGGAACGCTTCTCCTCGTAGTTGGCCTCGCTGCCCTCCCAGTTGCCGCTGTCATCGAGTTCGGTGCGGTTCGTCAAAGCCTCGAGCTTGAGCGCTCGGAAATCGAAACTCGAGCTCTGCTCGACCTCCTAGTGCGTTCTCGTCCACAGGGCCAGATTCTCGCATTGCTCGCCCCCGCTCATTTTGTTCTCTTCATCGTCCTTGCCGTGTTCGCCGCTTCGACGGCTCGGGTAGATCACCTCATCGGTGCTGCCTTCGCTCTCGGTCTTGCACCAATGTCTGTTTACGCGGCGCGTGCCGCGCATCATCGTCATCAATGGGGCCGTCGGTGGAGCCAGACCCTCCGATCCACATAATTCACCCCACTGAAAGGAATAGATATGTCGGTTTCAACGCTTCGCCCGCTCTTGCCGCTCGGTTCTGTCGTTGTTCTCCACAACGGTGATGTCAAACTGATGATTATCGGGCGCGTCCCCCTCTATCGGGATGAGAGTATTTTTGGCTACTTCGATTACATGGCGATGAGATACCCGGTCGGTTTGACTGAAGACTCGGTCGCATACTTTAACGCCGAGGACATCGCGGAGGTGCTTTTCGAAGGTTTCGCTGATGAGGAAGATGAGGCTATCCAAACGGCCTACACCTCGGCCCTTGCCTCAGGCGGAATTCCTTACCAACGACTGAACACCGCCGATATTCGCTCCTAGTCTTTCAAGAACGTCGAGCTGTGTCCTTACTCGATGACGAGTTCCAATCGGAGTGTTGGTCCTTTGTGTAATCACTGGTGGAGTGCGAGGCTCAAGCCTCAGTTACTCTGCCGCGCGGTGCGGAGCAGACAAGGTGATTCCCGGCGTTGGGACTGACACGCCGACTGCACCCACCCTCCCACGATTGGATGCACTCTGCCTCGGTTGGATGCGCCTTCAGTCGATTGCGGGCCTGGGAGCCGGGGCGAGTGCACCGCGCTTGCGGCGGCGCAGGAGGATTCTCGCGACAAGGGCGAGGACGAGGACGAGGATAGTGACTCGGCCCGCGGTTGAACCTGCGATGGCGGCGATTGCCGCTGTCCAGATTGCCAGAAGCCCCAGCCCGTAGAGCAGGGCCCAGAGGACGCAGCCGGGGAGCATGGCGAGAGTGTATGTTCGCCATTTCATCGCGACGATGCCTGCACCGGCGTTCACTGCGGTTTGAACACCGACGGTGAGGAAGCTCAAAGGGATGAGGATCATTCCCCAACGGCCCAAAAGCGTGGCACCTTTACGTGGGATCGGACCTTCGAACCAGCGACCGATCGCCCCCACGATGCCTTGGCGATGCGAGGCGGAAAGAGCACCCCTGGCAGTCAGGCGTCCCAACCAGTAGGTTCCTTGTGCGCGGAAGAATACGGCGAAGAACAAGAAGATGAACAGGTTTGGCCCAGAAGCGGCCCATTCGGGAATCATTCAGCAGACCTCGTACATTTCGAACACAGACCGAAAAGCTCCATCGAGTGGGAGACATCGGTGTAACCATGGGCGGCCGCGACTTCGCCGACCCAGGATTCGATCTCGTGCTGCGCGATCTCCGCTGCGGCGCCACAATTGCGGCACACGAGATGATGGTGGTGTTCGGTCGACTTGCAGTGGCGGAACAGGGACTCGCCCTCGGCGGAGCGAAGGACATCGACTGTGCCCTCATCGGCGAGGGACTGCAGATTGCGGTACACGGTCGCAAGGCCGACGCGCTGGCCTTGGGATTGGATGTCTTCGAAGATCTGTTGTGCGGAGCGGAAGTCGTTGACCCGCGATAGCTCGGCGAATACCGCTTGACGCTGCTTCGTCATTCTCTGCATAAGGTAACCCTTCTCTTCCTCTCCACAGGGAGCATACCCGGCACGGCTCATACCCGCTCTGCGGGTTCGTTGTGGTGAGCGAGCTCAGGGTGCTCCGCGGAGGCTCTGACCTGGCGCATACGGGTGGCCCGCTGCTTCGCATCAATGATGGTGCGCACCGCGAATCCGATCGCGTAGATGCCGATGGCGAGAACAACGATTGAGGCCCCGGGTGAAAGGTCCACGAAGTAGGTGAAGGACAGGCCTGTGATGCAGATGAGTGCGCCGTACACCATGGAGCGCACCATTGTCGCCATGAAAGAATGGGCGCTGAGCTGCGCAATGGCGACGGGGATCACCATGAGGGCGGAGACGAGGAGGGAGCCGACGACGCGCATGGCGATGGCGACGGTCAGCGCCGAAAGAATGGCGATCACCATCGACAATCCCCTCACGGGCAGGCCTGTGGAGCGGGCGAAATCCTCGTCGTTCGTCACAGAGAAGAGAGCCGGGGCGATACCAACGCCGACCAGCAAGATGAGAACGGAAAGCGTCGAGATAATGAGGATGTCATCCCAGGTGACGGTTGCGATCGAGCCGAAAAGATAGCTGTTGAGCTGTGCGGAGGTACCGCCCGCCAGACCGATGAGGAGCACTCCGCCTGCGATTCCCCCGTAGAACAGCATCGCGAGGGCAACATCGGCGGAGGTGTGGCCCGACTGGCGGATCAACTCGATGGTGATCGCGCCCAGCACGGAGACGATCATCGCGCCGGGAAGGGCCCAAGAATCCTGGGGAGTCGCATTCGCGAAAGTGCCCGCGAGCCAGCCCAGTGCTACGCCTGTGAGGGAGACATGACCGATCCCGTCGCCGAGCATCGCGAGGCGCCGGTGAACCAGGTAGGTGCCCATGACGGGGCCGGAGAGGCCGACCAGGAGCGCGGCGATGAGGGAGCGCTGCATGAGGGAGGAGGAGAGAAGAGAAATGAGTCCTTCGATGATGGTGCTCATTGCGCCCCCTTCAAGATGTCGTCGACGAGGGCGGGGCCAGTGGGGGCCGTCGGGTGAGCGTGGTGGTGTCCGCCTCCGTCCGCGTGCTGCTCATGATCGTCGAGGACGTGGGGTGCGCCGTCGTAGCTGATGTGTCCCGATCCGATGTGGAGCTCTCGGTCCAGGAGGGGGCCGAGTTCGCCGAGTTCGTGGAGGACGACGAGGATCGTGGTTGTGGCGTTTTTCGATTCTGAGACAATCTGGGCGAGTCTTTCCCTGGAGGCCTGGTCGATTCCCGCCATCGGCTCGTCCATGATGAGAAGCTCTGGATCTCGTACGAGAGCCCGGGCGATGAGGACTCGCTGAGCTTGGCCTCCTGAGAGGATTGCGAAGGGGTCCTTCGCTCGGTGTGCGAGGCCGACCCTTTTGAGTGCGGCCATCGCTTTGTCCTTGTCTCCAGGGGAGTTCCACCATTTGCGGCGGCCGAGCAGTCCGGACATGACGACTTCGAGGGAACTGGCCGAAATGGGGCCTCCGAGGCTGATGCGCTGGGGTACGTAGCCGATGCGCTTCCACGGGATGGCTCGCGAATCCTGGTTGTCCACGCCGAAGAGGCGGACCGAGCCTCGAGTGATGGGGGCGGTTGCGAGCAGAGCGTGCAGGAGGGTGGAGGACAGGAGCCGCAGGGGGCTCAGGAGAAGGATGCTCCCGAATCGGGGGCTGCTGGGCAGATCACGCTGTCCGAGGATGGAACGCTGAACATTCCCGACGGGTTCTGGGATGTGCCCGATTGCCCGAAGCAGGAGGGCGGCGTTCAGGAAGGCGGATGATCCGACGCGTCGCCATCAGCGGACGGGTCAGCATCATCAAATGCATCGGATGGGTCGGGAGCGTCGGCGTGGAAGGCTTCTTCGTCGAACCAGCCGGTCTCGTCGACCGCCTGGGCCCGCGCCTGGGCACGCTCCCGCAACAGGTCACGCAACGCATCGACCCCGGCGCCCGTGCCGGCACTCAGCGCCAGGCCGCTGATCCTACCATAGGGGTCGAGCCGCACCTCGGGCACATTTCCGGTCAGATCGATCTTGTTGTAGACCATCAGCTGCTCGACTTCGCCTGCCCCGATCTCGGCGATGACCTGGTTGACGGCCTCGATCTGGCGCTCGCGGTCGGGCGAACCCGCATCGACGACGTGCAGCAGCAGGTCGGCCTCGGCGGTTTCCTCCAGCGTGGCGCGGAAGGCCGCCACCAGACCGTGCGGCAGGTTGCGGATGAAGCCCACCGTGTCGGAGAGCACCA
>ERZ773042.100-NODE-100-length-65943-cov-6.158860_pt1 | contig 65943 bp, 62 predicted proteins | sample MGYA00511664_ERZ773042 | MGnify/ENA primary metagenome ERZ773042 (study PRJEB29015, sample SAMEA2737984) | human oral metagenome | biome: human oral; feature: human-associated habitat; material: dental | place: China | collected 2036 ... | reverse complement strand
CGGCGACACCACAGCCCTCGACGAATTCTCAGAAGAACGATGCACCTACTGCCAAGCAATCAGCCAACGGGTCCATAACCTTTACGACAACGGCGGCTGGGCCTACGGACTGAAATACACCGTGGCACAAGTTGAGGAAATCTATCCCGTCAAAACCAACACTCCAGAAACAGCCCAATTCACCGACTGCTACGTCATGTCCCTTCTCATGCACAGAAGCAAGGCCGACAGATATGAACCTCCAACCCTCGAGCATGTTCCAGCAGGGACAGGCCGCCTCATTCCCATCGTTCACTGGGATGGGAGCCAATGGAAGATGAGTGAAGTAAACGGAGAAGACATTGAAACCGCACAATCCGAATAAGACGCAGCGTCTTATAGCCTCACTCCTTCTAGCCCCTTTACTTTGCCTACCAGCGGCCCCCGCCCTTGCGGAAGATGACTTTCATTTCATCGTCTCAGCTTCAGATAACACAATCTATACAGGGGGTGTTTTGACTCAATCCAGAGACCTTCCCCAAGCAATCCCTGAGGAGCCTGTCCCTGTTGTTGAGGGTCCTGTTTTCAGTGTTGGTGATGGTGTTGAGGTGGATGTTTCTTCGGCGGATGAGTGGAATCGGGCTCTTGAAGAGTGCCTCGCTCACGCGGCGAATGGGCCGATCCTTCTTCAACAATGCCGAATCATCCTCGGACTCGAACAACCCCAAACAAGCGAAACCCCAGACTCTGACCCTGCCACGAGTACTGCGCCCAGCGTTGAATCCCTCTCCCCCCGCCAGATCATCAACTACGCCCACGCCCAACACACCATCAACGGTGCGGGACTTGCCTGGCAACCCAAAACAAACGCCCTCGTCGGACTGCCCACCCTCGTGCACGTCACCTCACCCACACAAAACGCCACCCTGAGCCTCTTTGGCCAATCAATCTCCATCGCTTTGGAAGCCTCACACTTCTCCTACGACTTTGGCGATGGCTCCCCCACCTTGGAAACCACGGACCCTTCCGCTCCGTATCCTGTTCAGACCCTCAACCACGTCTACACCCAAACTTCACCCGGGCGCATCATCACCCTGACAACAACATGGAATGCGACCATCACCTATCCTTCTGGGCGCAGCGTCTACCTCGCCAACGCCCTGACCAGTACGGAGAGCTCCACCCCCATCACAATCCTTAGAGCCACAATCAACCTCGTCCCCTCCGACAAATAACCACACAACACGACCACACCACCAGACACATACCCACACGACAAACAGCCGGGAAGCGCGCTTACTTCTGGAGGAAGGAAACACTTTCACCCGTAATCACCGGCGGCTTCGCGAAAGCACCAGGCACCCCGCGAGGCTGAAGCGACGCCCTCTTCATGGAGAAGGAGAAGACCTTAGCGTCGCAAGAAACACCCGAGTGAGCAGAAGCCTTGGCTTCGGAAGAGACACTGACCTCAGGCGGTGTATGAGCGGATGCGCGCCTCGGGGTCACATCTTCACCCCTAGACCCCTCATTTCCGCTCTGCGCACCCATGCATACATCCCAGGTGCCTTCACCCCGCGCGCCCGCGCTCTGCCTGTCCTCACCACTGCCCCGCGCACCCTCAGCGCCGCGTTGCACGCCCTCGTTTCTGATCTCTGCACCCGTACCTCCATCCCGGGTGTCCACGTCTCCACCTCGCACGCCTTCATCCCCGCACCAGGCGTCCTCGTCTCCGCGCTGCGCGTCCTCGTCTTCAGAACTGCCCGTCCCGGCCTCGATTCCCAACTCTTCCGCCTCGATTCGGGCAAAGAGGATCCGCTGGTAATCGTCAGTCTCCCAGGCGAGTGCGAGCGACCCATCGGCGAGCGCAATCAGATCCGAATATGCTGCGGCACCCGGGTCGACGAGGATCGCCTCACTCCACGTCACTCCCCCGTCATCTGAGATCCTCAAGCTGAGCGCGCTTCGCTCGCTCGGATGATCCGGCAGGCTCACGACCAGCAGATTCCCAAGACGGGCGATACCGCCATTGCACGAAGGGTCGACCAGGGCGGGGGCCGCCACTGCCTCAGTGAAGGTGCGGCCTGCATCTGTGGACCGCGCGAGGCGCGCCAACGGGCGTGCGCGGGCAAGCATGAGAAGCGTCCTGCTGCCCGTACCTTCGCCAAGCTGAGCTCCCGTGGAGGAAACTCCCGAACTTTCAGCACCGAGCCCAGTGTTGCCGACCTCGATTACCTTGTTCTCATCGCAATCCGGGCCGACGAGCTCACCCAGAACCCAGGTCTCGCCGTGGTCTCGTGAAGCAGCGATACAGGCGTAGCTCTCCTCGTCGACCCGACACACGAAGGGCTGATACAGAGTCCCATCTGCTCCGATAGCGCCATTACCCGAGGAAGTGAACATGCCTCCGACATTCTCAGGGCGGAGTTCAGAAAGGTCACGATGGGTCCACGTCTCGCCCTCGTCATCGGAATAGGAGAGCCATAGCTCAAGGCCGGGGCCGCCCACCTTCGCGGAGAAGAAGGACTCGCCGTGAGAACCGACGTGCCAGCAGAAGACCCGGCCCGTGAGCGGGTCCGTCAGGAGGGAGGCGTCACCCACTCCGAAGCCCTCAGAATGAGAATGCAGGGCACGAGGCTCGCTCCAGGTGTGTCCAAGGTCGTCGGAGACCCGCAGGGCGATGTCGAATTCCGCTGGAAGATCTCGCCAATCGGAGCGGACATCGAAGGCCGCGATGATGCGACCCGATTTCGCCTGGGTGAGTGCGGGAATCCTATAGAGGGGCGAAGGGAAGGCCGAGCCGGAGAAAGGTGTTCCGGCTTCAGCGAGGACTCGAACCTTCAGTGCTGTCACAGTTATCCTCCACGACGAGGGCGAATGGGCTCCACCTTAGGCGGACGCCCGGTTTCTTCTCTCATTTTCACACGCATGAGTTGCCGCACGTATGGGCTGAGGCATGTGCGAGCCGAAGAGCGCACGAGTTGCTGTACACATGAGCTCGGCACGCTGGTCAGCGATGAGCTCACCTACGATCCTCGCGTATTACCGCTAGCGCGGGCTCGGCTTTTAGTGCGCGGACTCGAAGGGCACGAACCCGCACCACGTGGAGTCGAAAAACCTGAACCTAGAGCCCACGCTGCGCAGCCCGCACTGGTTGAGCGCCACACTGTTTTATCAGTCCCACACTGTGTGATCTCATTCACACAACCTGCCCTGCGTGGGCCCGCACTACACGACATGCGCCGTGGGATCCCGCTCGCCCAAGCCCGTCAAGTGTGGCGCTTGAGCAGCAAGCGTGCGAACAGGACACTCTTGGCGAACTCTGGCACACTGACGGTCAAGACAGCACGAACCCGTCAAAGATCGGAGACTCATGACCGCTCGCCGCCCCTCCCTCGTCTTCTTCGCCGCCCTCGGTACCCTCGCCCTCGTTCCTGCTCTCAGCGCATGTTCGAGCACCCCGAGTGAGTCTGGGTCGACAGCTTCCTCCGCTTCCTCTTCCGCATCCGTTTCTTCCGATTCCGCTTCTTCCGGGTCTTCCAGTTCTTCAGGGTCTTCCAGTTCTTCAGGGTCTTCCGGGCAGGCGAATACCGCGATCGGCACGCTCATCGACGTGCGCACCCCCGAAGAGTTCGCTGACGGCCACCTCAAGGGAGCAACGAACATCGATTTCAACGGCCCCGACTTCACCGAGAAGATCAGTGAACTCGACAAAGACGGCGAGTACACGCTCTACTGCCGTTCGGGCCGACGCTCCGGGTTGGCGCTCGAGGCGATGAAGGCTGCCGGATTCACGAAGGTGACGAACGCCGGGGGTGTAGAACAGGCTTCGAAGACTCTCGGGCTTGACATTGTGAAAGACTGAGCGGAGCTCGGGGAAAGGACTCCGCGGGGCATACCGTAAGGATTCCGTGGGGAGCGTGAGGATTCCCTGAGGAGATCGAAAACCCCGCGAGGCATGCCGTGAGGGCTCCGCTGGGCATGCCCTAAAGCCTCTGCGGGAAATATCGTAAGGACTCCGTGGGAAGGTCGGCGCGTGCCCGGCGAGCTCCTCTCCAAGAAGCTCACTCGCGGCGAACGTGGGGATGTCTCGCTGTCCGGGCCGCGATACTCCGCAGCGGGCGACCCTCGCGGCGAGCATGGGAATACCGCTTATTCCTTCGGCAAGTTCACGTCGAATGAGCCTCCCCTTCACGCAGTCTCCTGCCTACCCTGGAGGCCCCTTTCGACACGCAGCCCCGCCCTCGTCGATGCGCAGCCTCGCCTTCGCCTCGTCCTCGTTCATTTCACGTGGGCGCAGAGCGCTGTCGTTTTCCTATCTCTCAACGCTTCTTCTCTCTGACCGGTCTCTTAGCGGTTTTCTTCACTCCCCTTTTGTGGCGGGTTTCTTCCGAGCCTTCATGAGGGTCTGCACGCCGACGAACACCAGGAAACAGGAGAAGAGGAGTTCACCGAGCGCGGGTGTGATCTGAGCTGCGGCGATAGTGCCAACGGGTGCAGCGAGGGCCGCGATTGCGCCGAGGATCAGCCCCAATTTCAGATCCACGACTCCATGCCGCGAATTCGTGATCGTCCCCGAGATCGCGGTCGGGATGATGACGAGCAGCGATGTTCCCCGCGCAAGCAAATCTCCCGCTCCGACAAGAATCTCCATACCGGGAACGATGACGCTCCCGCCTCCCACTCCGACCAGGCCGGACAGTATTCCCGAAAAGAGGCCGACGATGAGCAAAACAATGCCCTTGTACCAGTCCAGCTCGAAAACTGAATCACGGATGGGGACATGGAAGCGCTGCGAGATGACGACGAAAGCAACGAATCCCACGAATATCCACGGGAGGATGCGCTCGGGCAGTCGATGCAGAAGAAGGACACCGATCTGAGCGCCCACGAGCGCCCCAGCAATGAGGATCAGCATCGCGACGAGGGAAACATTCCCGCTCATCGCGTAGGACACCGACCCCGCCGCAGCAGTGGGGATGATCGCAACCAGCGAAGTCGCCGCCGCCCTCTTCTGGTCCATCCCGAGGATCAGCGTCAGTGCGGGGACGATGAGGACTCCGCCCCCTACGCCGAATAGCCCGGAGAGGAACCCGGCGCTAAGCCCTGTGACGAGGACGAGGACGCTTCTTCCAACGGTGAACGAGGGCGCAGGTCTTCCGAGAGTGAACGAGGACGCTGGGCGCGGCTTGGCTAAGGGGGCGTTGTGTGAGAACGTGCTTTTGTCTGAGGGAGTGCTGAACTCTGGCGAGGCGCAGAACTCTCCTGGGGCGTCGAGATGCACCGGCGCGCCGGGGTGTACAGGAGCGTCGAGGTATACAAGAGCGTCGAGGTGTACAAGGGCATCGAGCTCAGGCTGAGCGTTGCACTCAGGCGCGATGCTTTGTTCAAACTCAGCACTCTGCTCAGAGTCGGCGTTTTGCTCAAAACCTCTGCTTCGATCTGCAGATCTCTGCTCGTCCATGCTCTTGATTCTAAGGAGGCGTCGAGAGGGCGAATTCGACTATCCGAAACTCGTTCGACGCCCCCGAGTCTCGTCGGATAGGTCGAGTCCCTTCGGGTGGGTCGAGTCCCTTGAAAGGTCCCCAAATATGGGCAGCCACAGTCGGCAAATTATCCACAATCTCGCGGGCCCGATTTTCTGTTTCCACAATTCACCCTCAGAAAGTAACGACTTGGAAACAGATACTCCGACCTGGGCTTTTACTCCCTTCACCCATCGAACATATGTTCGATTCTTGCTAGAATAGGAACATGTCAGAAGGAACGCGCATCCACGCACTGGGCCAGTCGGTTCAGCAGATTCGCGCGTCCATTTCTGAAATCCTCCAAAACAACGGCACAGCTGATCTCGACGACAACCTCCTCGTCGACCTCACTCGCATCATTGAGTCCTTGGGCTCTGTCGTAGATGCAGCTCGCTGCGCAACAGCATCCGAATTGAAGGCACGCTGCCAAGCAACGAACCCGGATGGGCGCTTGGATCTTCGCCTGGGTGCACGCTCGCCGCACGACCTGCTGACTCGACTGACTGGAGCCTCTTCAGCGTCGATTTCACGACGTTTCAAGGCAGGAAGCGACATGTTCGTGCCAAAGTCTCTCAGCGGCGAACCTCTCCCCGGCACGTGTCCCCTCGTCCGAGCAGCCCGCGAAGCCGGAGTGATCGGTCAAGACACCGCAGATGCGATCCTCACATCCATGACTCCTCTGGCGCGCGGCCACGTCCTCGCCGATGTTGCGGAACGCGCGATTGTGGCATCAGCATTGGGGATCACTCCGCCCTCAGCGGACGAAGTTCCAGACCTTAGTGTCGAGGAACTTCACGACCTCGCTGACCACGACCCTCTATTGGAACGTCAGATTCTTCCCGCTGACACGGTCCGGCAGGTCGCTGCATTGTGGGCGCAAGCGCTTGACCCTGACGGGACGCTGCCGAAGGAAGTTGACGCAAAGAGCAAACGCACTTTCACCCTTACTCCAACGAAAGATGGTCTCGTCAAGGTCAACGGCTACCTCCTGCCCGAGGTCGGAGCCCAACTCCGCACACTCCTCGACGCCGTAACGAACCCGCGCGTGAGCGACACTGCCTTCTTGAACCCTTCATCCGCGATAGGCGTAGGCATTGAGAGTTCCGGGGGACTGATGGAGTTCACAGGAAGTGAATCGACAGTCGTTCACTCAGCAGAAGCCGAGTTCGCCTCCTGCTCGAACAGCGACGAAAACAGGCATGCTTCCTCCGATGATTCTTCAGGTATGACGGACTCCTCCACTCCCCTAGATGTCTCAGGACTAGATGTCTCAGGAACGGACCAGCACCCGAATGCACGACGAAGCGGACCGCAGATCTTGCATGACGCCTTCGCTTCATTACTGTTCAAAGCCGCCTCTCTCCCCTCAATGCCGCTTTTGGGCGGCGCCCCACCGACCCTCGTCGTCACAATGAACGAGAAAGACCTCGAGAATCCGCGAGGGACCGCCACTTTGAACAATGCGCCCGCAGGCAAGTGGCAGCACGCGGCTGCGACAATCCCCTCGAATGTTGCGTTGAGTCTTTCCTGCGACGCAGTGATCGAAAGAGTTCACAGTAACTCCACAGGCAAAATCCTCTCGCTCGACACATCTGCGAGGGTCTTCACTCCTCAACAACGTCGTGCGATCGCCGCGCGAGATGGGGGCTGCATTATTCCCGGTTGCACCGTTGGTCCGACCTGGTGCGAAGTTCACCATGTTCACGAGCACGCCACCGGCGGCCCAACGCACACCGACAACGGGGTGCTGCTCTGCTGGTACCACCATCGATTCCTCGACACTCTGACCTGGCAAATCCGGATGAACGACGGCGTTCCCGAGGTCAAGGCACCCCCATTCCTCGGGAAAGCGAATAAGTGGATCCCAGCCCAGTCTTCGCACACCCGGCAACTCAGCCGCGCACGACGACTCCTCGCTTCTCACGAAAAGGTTCTCCTCGAAGAACGCGCAGAATTGAAGACGAAGACGATTCCAAAGATGGCGAAACTTCAGACAGAAGTGGCGGGCTCTCAAAAGAAAAGCAGGTCACAGTCAATATCACCCCCTCGCTTAGACGCCAGCCCTGAAAGCCCCTCAACGTTCAGAGCAGAACTGCGTCCAACGCCCAGACCCGAGGGTGCAGAGGGCGGTATGACGTATCCCCGTGCCAGAGGTGGCATTGCAACAGCGGATGGGTTCATTGCGAGAAGAGCACACCCATCCGAAGAGACTCATCTTCTCGAACTTCCAAGCATGACTATGCCCGAATGGGCGCGCCACCTTAGTCGCAGAGAGCTCGCATCCCTCCCCCGCCGAGGCCCACTCGAAGTCATCTGCCCGAAGGCGGTATAGAGTCCCGGGGACGATGCGGTTCCTTGATCCACCACGAGTTTTCAACACATGTGGATAACTCTGTTATTTCAAGTTTCCAGGTGAGGACAGAGGGACTCAAGGCCTAGGCAGGCTAAAGGGTATTCCGACATCTGCCACAAGACTGATCCTCGGATCTCGAAGGGAGGCGCGCTTCCGCAAGTCATCGTCACCCCATCGGGCAAGGTGCTGACCCGCGCAGCGTGGGCTCTGGCTCCTCTGGCTTTGAGTCTTGCGTCAACGCAAGCTCGGCCCCGCCTCCGCTGCTTGCATCGCAGATGTGTCTGCGTGGCTTTAGGGTGGACGCAAGAACAGACGGGAACCCCCACACAGCCGAGCACCACGCCGCCGTACACGGCGACGATACAGGTATGCGCCCTAGAAAGGGCCAGAACGCCCACATAGGCGCATTACCGCCATATGCCTTCCCTGATGATGAAAAGGAGCAAGGACCATGCAACACGCCATCAACCCGCAGACGCGCGAGGTGCTGACGGCGCTCGCTTACCGGAGACTCGACGAGGACGCACGTCCTGGTGATCTGGTATGCCCCGGCCATGCGCCAGACGCAACACCGTGCGGCGCCATCGTTTATCCGTGCGCTTTGACTTCTACGAAGATGGCACCCTACTTTCGCGTCGAGAGTCTCAACGACCACATTAACGACTGTTCCGAAATCACCGGGGATCTCACCACCATCAACAAAGACGACCTCTATCTTGTCGGAATTGTCGGCCAACAAGGACCTACAGGTCCCCACCGCGTAATCAGCGTTACCTTCAAGCACTCAACAACCGATGAAGCCGTCACATCCCAGACCGACGGGAACGGCCCACAGCACGACGTCAAAAGACTGGGGCACCACCGCGCATCGGTGCCCCGCTCTGGCAACACTCCCACACGAGTCCGAGCAGGCTTGCGCAAGCTCGCCAGCGACCACGCCGCAGGCGCTTACGAGTTTACCGACGAGATTCGCCTCACCAACGGTCAGGACGGCAAAGGCCTTGTGGGCAGCCGGATCTTTAACGCGGAGCAGCTCATCAACGCACCGTTTGAACCAGGTCCGATCATCACCTATGGACGCATCGCCAGGATTGCCCCAGGGAAGAACGACAGCACGTTCTTCATCCGCCTTGCATTGCCTGATGGACAAAAAACAAAAGTGTCCATCATGGTCCGCCGTGAGCAGATCGACGTGATCCGCCAAAGCATCGACTTCGACGCAGTCACCACCGAACCAAACCGCTGGCAAATCGTAGCTCTCGGCAGTATCCACAAGAGTGATAAGGGCCCTCGATACCTGGCCCCACATGATGCATACTCCATCGAACTTGAAGCAGCATCACCTGATGTCATCCCACTGACATAGGCAGTGTGGCGGATTACCGGCAGTGCGCTCGTCATTCTCTGCACGATTCGCCCAGTACAGCAAACCACGGGGATCAGAGCCGTCGTCTTCCGCTTCCATGTCTGGAACGAACAAACTGAGCTCCAACGGCAACCACACCCCACCCGACGAACTCTGCCCGCTACGGCCCCGAAAACGACAACTACACCCGAGAAGCTGGGAGGGATGCTCCCCCTAAACCATCACCGACACGCCAGCCAAAACCACACGTTCTTGCCGCTAGCCCCTCCGGTTTCCCACCAGTAACCCAGGAGTACGCGACACCATCGAGGCAAAGTGAAACCCGATATCTCAATGACTTCTCAGTGAGATACCGGATTCTTCAGTAGCGGGGACAGGATTTGAACCTGCGACCTCCGGGTTATGAGCCCGGCGAGCTACCGAACTGCTCCACCCCGCGTCGGTAACTACTACTGTAGCCCTCCGCTTCGTCAGCTTCAAACTGACAGCGGTGACCTTGGTCATGGTGAGGCCTCAGATTCTGCCCGCGAAGTTGGAATAGGAAGGAACGGGACAGGGAAGGGACGGCCCCGCACCGAAACGATGTCGATGCGGGGCCGAGCTTCACCTTTCAGGCAGGGTCTCCGGAAAGCAGGCTCCCTCTCTCTGCAGGCTCACAGTCCGCAGACTTCAGGAAGCAGCATTGCCGCTCCACCGCCAAACCTCAGGACGCAGGCGCTGCCGTTCCAGGAGTCCCACTTCCTGCCGGAGAAGAAGACGCACTTCCTGAGAGTTCCTCCTCAGCGGCGAGCGCCGCTTCCAGCGCCGCATCAAGCGCCTTCTGGGACTCCCCATAAGCAGCCCAGTCGCCAGTCGATAGAGCACTCTTCCCGGCCTGCATCGCAGCGGAAGCATTCGCCAAGGCCTGGCTGAGCTTTTCTTGTGCGCTCAACGGAGCAGCGGCCCCGCCCTCGCCACTATTGGCACCTTCAGTGCCGGAAGCGGCATCGCTTCCCGCCACAGTCGCCTGCGAATCGCCACCGAAAGTCTGATCCAAAGACTCTTCCAGAGTCGGAGCGAAACCGACCTGATTGCCGAAAGCCGTCAGGACAGAACGCAACACCGGGTAGGAAGCAGAGCCCGTGCCCTGAACGTAAACGGGCTGAACGTAAAGAAGACCACCACCGACGGGCAAGGTCAAAAGATTACCTCGAATGACCTGCGAATCCGCCTGATTCAACAGGTTCAGCTGCCGGGCGATCGTCTCATTCGAATCGTAAGCGTTCTGAACCTGGCCGGGCCCAGGAACCGTGGTCGAAGACGGCAGGGCCAAAAGGCGGAGCTTTCCATAACCCTCACGGATCTTGCCTGCCTCATTGCCCGTCTCCGAATCGACCGCCAAGAAGCCCGCCATGGCTTCCCTCTTCGACTCGCCGCCCGGCACGAACACGGAGGTCAAAGAGAACTCCGCCGTCTCCTGAGTCGGCATCTGCATCGTCAAGTAGTACGGGGGCTGCGCAGAAGCGGGCGCTCCCGTCCCCTTGAGCTCAGGAGAGGGCGTCACCACGGTGGAAGTCTCTTCCGCGAGTCGCCAACGGTCGCCACCGGCGTAGAAGTCAGACGCATTCTTCACGTGGTAGCTGGTGAGAAGTTCGCGCTGCACTTTGAACAGATCCTCCGGGTAACGCATGTGGCTCATGAGATCACCGGAAATCTGGCTCAACGGTTCAACCCGCTCGGGGTAGATCTTCATCCACGTTTGAAGGATCGGGTCCTCCTGATCCCACTGGAAGAGGTGGACCGAACCGTCGTAGGCGTCAACAACGGCCTTCACCGAGTTACGGATGTAGTTGACGGACTCGCTGCGCACATACTCCCCGACCTCGGAAGATTGTGAATCAACGGTCGTCTCCGAGAGCGACTCATGCTGCGAATACGGGTAGTTATCCGTCGTCGTGTAGGCATCGACAATCCACACGAGACGCTTCGGCGTCGCAGGATCATCATCCATATCCACAACCGCCGGGTAGGCCTCCTGCTCAAGAGTGAGGAACGGCGCAACCTTCGCGACACGGTCCAGCGGATCACGGTTGTAGAGGATCTGCGAGGCCGAGTTCGTCTGCGAAGAGAAGAAGATATCCGTCGAGCCGAACTTGATCGAGTACAAGAGCTTGTTCCACACATTACCCACACTCGGACCGCCATCGCCGGTGAAGGTCGTCGCAACCTGGCCACCGTTCGCATTGTCATCCGGGTAGTCGAGTTCTTGCGGCTCACTGCCCTCGGGCGCACCCACAATCGAATAGGTGGGAGCATCCGGCGAGAAGTAGACACGCTCCTCGTAATCGCCCATCTCCCCGACCGAGGGGACCGACTGCTCCCAATACGAGGGCAAGCCGTCACGGGTCAGCGTGTTACCATAAGCGGCGACAACGCCGTAACCATGGGTGTACACCGTGTGCATATTCACCCAGGTCCGCTGTTCGGCCGACAATCCGGCGAGGTTGATCTCACGGACCGCGATCACTGTGTCACGCCGCTCATCGCCGACCGTGTAACGGTCAACCTTCATCCCAGAATCGAAACCGTAGTAGGGGCGCGACTGTTGGAGCTGCTGAACAGTCCTCGTGATGACCTGCGGGTCGAGGAGGCGGATCTGCGAGGTCGACTCTGAATCCTCGCGCAACTGGCCCGGCTGAGCCGTGGTCGCTGCGTCGTAGTTCGTGTACTCCAAATCCGCGAGACCATAAGCCTCCAGGGTCGCGTCGATATTGTGCTGGATGTACTCCGATTCAAGGGCCCGCTCATTCGGGGTGACGCGGAACTGCTGGATGAGCGCCGGGTACATTCCACCAATGACGAGGGCGGACACGATCGTGACGGAAACACCGATGACGGGCAGGCGCCATGTTCCCTTGAATGCCGCGACGACGAAAAGGACCGCGACGAGGACCGAGATGACGGCGAGGATCGAATGCGCAGGAAGAGTCGCCTTGATGTCGGAGTAGAGAGCGCCGTCAATTGAAGAGCCGCGCTGTGTGAGGAGCGCGTATCGGCCCAGCCAATACCTCGCGCCAATGAGCAGGGAGGCGAAAGCTGTGAGGAGGCCCGCCTGAAGGCGCGCGGGCTTCGACGCGTGGGGACGCGGCGTCATGCGGATCGTGCCGTACAGGTACGAGACGACCAGGGAGGCGATCAGGCACAGGACCGTGATCTTGAGGAGGAAAGAGACGAGCAGCTGCAGGAGCGGCAAGGTGAAGACGAAGAAGGAAATGTCGAGACCGAACTGCGGGTCCGTTTTGCCGAAGGAAGTGCGGTTCACGAACTGGAGCACCGTCTGCCACTCCGTCGCCAGATTCGCACCATTCGTGAAGCCGAAGAAGAGGGCCGCACCCCAAAAGCCCACTCGACGCACCGGTTCGAAGGCCCGCTGGTATTCGCGAAGGCTCGCGGAGGCTTCTCCCCGAGTCGAGGCGGCGCGGTGCTTATACGCGTACTTCAAAGTGAGGATGAGCATGGCGGCGACCAACACCAAGCCAATGAGGAAGAGTCCCGCATGCGCGAACCACTGAGTCAGCAGGACGCGAGTCGACTGCATCTGCCGGAACCAGAGAATCTCAGTCCAAATGCTTGACGCCGCATACACGACAAGGCCGATCGCGATGAGGATCGCGATGGTGATGGAAGCGGGTCCAAAACCCTGACGCCCGCTTTTCCCCTGTCCTTCGCCGCCCCCAGAAGGGCGCCTTGGGAAGCGAGGTGGGCGCGGAGGTTTCGGCGGTTCGAAGCGCCTCGGCTCTTCCGGCTCGAATCGGGGCATCGAGAATTCACTCACGAGGTCGCTCCTCAGCGTCGACGATGATGAAACCATCCTACCGATCGCTTGGCCCAGCGCCCGTCGTGAGACGATTGGCCCATGACGATTGAGAACTCCTCCGATTCCCCGCTCGACTCCTCATGTGATTCCTCACTGCCGAGCTCGCGCCAGATCGCCCTCGCGAATGTGGTGGTCGATATTGAGAAGACGGCGGCTCGGCTCGGCTGGGACCATGCGCCCTCCCTGTACGCCCTCGTTGCGACGCGCACCCTCTTGGATCAGCCCGGACTTCCCGCCAACATCGCCGCGCAAGTGCGCAAAGGGTGGGACGGTTCCGAGGAGCACCTTTCCGCGATCGTGCAAGAGGACCTGGCCGAGGACGAACTCGAGGAGATGCTCGCCCGCCTCGCCTGGCCGCCCCAGGTCCAGGGCGCGGCTTTGACGGTGGAACGCCTCGTTGTGCCGCCCGAGGTCGAAGAGCAGGCTCCCGAAGACCCCGAAGAGGCGCTGAAGTTCATTTCGAATCACCCGTCGAGGACGGATGTGCGCCTCGCCGTCGGAGCGCTGCGCAGCGGCGAGTCCTGGTGTGCGCTGCGCACAAAAACCTTCGACTCGGATGACAAAGTCGGGCAAGGGTCGAATCTTGTGCCGAACCTCGTGGAGGCCTTGCTGCTCTCCCTCGATACTGAAGGAACTGTCGAAACGGAGGGCACTCCCGACGAGCCCGGGAGCGAGTGATTTCTAGGGCGAGTGAGCGCGGGAGCGAGTATTCCCGAGCGAATGCTCAAGAAGCGGCCGCGATGCTCTCACAGCTCGTAAGCTTTCCGGTCTGACCAGCTGCGATTGCCTCAACGGCCTCGCGTGCCTCACCCAAGGTGGTGACGGCGACGACGTTCAAACCTTCAGGGACATTCCCCACGACCTCATCGCAGTTGAGAGCGGGCGCGAGAAACCACTCGCTGCCATCGCGCTTCGCGCCGTGCATCTTCTGGACGATCCCGCCGATCGGCCCGACCTCGCCGTCATAGGACATCGTTCCCGTCGCCGCGATGACATGACCCCCGGTCAAATCCCCGGGCGTGAGCTTGTCGATAATCGCGAGTGAGAAGACGAGGCCCGCAGAGGGACCGCCCACCGATTCGAGATTCACCTGAACATCCAGGGGGAATCGGGGCGCCACATCCAAATAGATGCCGAGGCGCGAGCCCTGAGGATGAGACTCATCCGGGATCGTCTCGACTTCGAGCTCCACTTGTTCACCATCGCGCTCGACGCGCAAAACAAGAACGGATCCAGCGGGAGTCTGCTTCACCAGGCGAAACACCATTGAGGCACTATCCGCAGGGTGAACGACCCCGGCCTCGTCGGTAATGGACAGGAGAACATCACCATCGCGCACTTTTTCGGCAGCGTCGCTGCCCTCGGCGGCTCCGCGGATCGTCGTAGTCGCGGGCACCGTCCACCCGAGCGCTTCCAAAGCAGCAACATCGGCACTGGACTGGGAAGACTTCATCATCCACGACTGTGCGGCATCGACCTGATCCATCGTCACCCCGTCCGGATAGGCCGTGGAATAAGGAGTGAGCTGGGCATTCTCGGACAAGCTCGCATTGATGAGCTGCACGAGGTTCAAACGCCTACCGGGACCGCCCTGCTCAGAGACGGTCACCATCCTCAGTTCCCCATTGCCATCGCCCTTCTCATGGGCGGCATCGACGTGGAGTGCTCCGCCGTTTGAAGGGTCAACACCCGAAACGGAGAGCATTTCCTTTCCCCTGTACGAGCCGCCCACATCGAAAGTCGGCCCCGGAGACTCGACGACATAGGGCATGGGAACAATGAACAAGACGGCCCCAAGCACGAGCGCAAGCACCCATGAAAGGAGAGTCCGGACCCGGATCTGCAAGGGCTTGGCAGGATCCCAGCGAGAAAACCAGGTTGAAGGCTCCCGGGTCGAGGGTGTCAGGGGCGACGACTGTTCACTCACTGGCCCATTCTCGCGCGCGGCACTCGAATGCGCGCAATGAACTTTTGCTGACAGCGCACATCCACGAATCATCCAGCCTACATGCGCATTGGGCGAGTAGCGTTAAAGCATGAACGAGGACGAGACCCCCGGCCCCACACCCTTCGATGAATTCCTGCGCAAACTCCTCGGAGATGAAGCAGCCGAAGAGGCGAGCCGCGCGATGCGCGCCCAAGGCTTCGACCTATCCAAGCTGCCGGAGGGCTTCTCCGATCCGGCGGCGATGAAGGCCGCTGCCAACCAGTTCCAATTCCTCATGGACTCAACGACAGGCCCCGTCAATTGGAGGCTCGTCACTGATTCTGCACGCCAGCAGATCTACACCAAGGGAGATCCGGCCCCAAGCGCCGCGCAAGCGGATCGGGCGCGCACCGCAATGACGGTCGCTGACCTGTGGCTCGACACGACGAGCGATTTCACTCCCGGGAGTGTCGAGCGCAAGGTGTGGACGCGAAGCGAATGGGTCGACGCGACCCTCGACACGTGGAAACGCATCTGCGAACCGGTCGCCGCGAATGTTTCGCGTGCCCTCGGCGAAGCCCTCGGCTCGCAGTTCCCCTCAGAAGCCATCGGCGAGGAGGATCTGCCGTCCGGATTCGCGCAGATGATCGACCAGACGCGCTCCATGATGCCCAAGCTTTCAGCCATGATGTTCGCCGCTCAGATTGGGCGCGCACTGACCGCCCTCGCCTCCGAAGCCCTGGGGTCGACGGATGTGGGCATTCCCCTCGCGAAGGGGCCGACAACGGGGCTCGTCGTGTCGAATATCGAGGCCTTTGGTGATGGGCTCGACATTCCCTTCGATGAGGTCCTCCAGTTCGTTGCCGTCCGTGAATGCGCGCATCGGCGCCTCTTCGCCTCCGTCCCCTGGCTCGAAGGCGACCTGATCCGCGCGGTCGAGCGCTACTCAGCGAACATCGAGGTCGACATGACCGCGATCACGGATGCGGCGAGTCTTGTCGACCTCTCCGATCCTTCATCCATCGATCAGGCTCTCTCGGGAGGCGTCTTCGAGTTGAGCATCTCCGCCGAACAGAAGCGTGCCCTTGAGCGCCTTGAGACGATCCTCGCGCTGATCGAGGGGTGGGTCGAGGTCGTCACCGCCCAGGCGATCGCGCCCTATCTGCCTCACGCGGATCAACTCCGTGAAATGATGCGTCGGCGCCGCGCCTCGGGCGGGCCCGCCGAGCAGGTCCTCGGTACTCTCATCGGTTTGAAGATGCGTCCGCGTCGCGCCCGCGATGCTGCGAAGATTTTCACCCTCGTCGAGGCCGAACAGGGAACCGAAGCTCGTGATGCTCTCTGGTCGCACCCGGATATGGTGCCGAGCGCCGCAGAACTCGATTCCCCTGACACTTTCCTCACGATCCGCAGGGCCGCCTTGGAGCAGGATGCTGATATTGACGCCGCTCTCGATGCGCTCCTGGCCGGGACGATGGGCTGGGCCGAGGGCCTCACCCCTGATGTGGATCCGGAGGCGGAGACTCTCGCGAAAGCGGGATTCACTCCGCTCGAAGATTCTCCTGGGGGGTCTGAGGATGACGAGACTCGACACGAGGGTTTAGATGAGGCCGATTCTGCCGAAAGCGATGACACGGCCGAGGAGCAGTGACGGAGCTTCCCTGAAAGAACGGGGTTCCCTGAAAAGAGAATGCCGTGGGATTGGATCTTGGTCGACCAGCCGGGGAACGCGGATCTTGGTCGGGTGATCTGATCCGGCTGCGCTCAAGCTGTGGATAGCCGTCACGCGCCCTCTTCAGCGTCGATACTCGTCGAGGAGAGGACATCGACTCGAGCCGAAAGGGGCTCGGCGTACGAGGAGGCACGCATGAGGCTGAGCACCACCCCCACGGTTCTTCGACGAGGCCCCGGCGCCCGTCAGATCGGCACAGACCCGGGTTGCAGCCTCGGATTCACAGGACTCGAGGAGCTCGACGCCCTCGGACTTGATGAGCTGGGGCGAAAAAGTGCAGGCCGTGGCCACGAACTTCCCTTCCTGCCCGGTCGGGTGCGAACGCGTCTGCTCGCCGCCGGACTGCTCGCAGCCCCGCTCCCCCGTCTCGGGATTCGCCTCGTACAGCCCAGTGTTCTCGCGCTGCGCATCGTGGAAGCCTGCGCCTCGCAGTTTCGCATCTCCCTCGAGATCGCTGGGCAGACGACCTCGAAAACCCTGGCTGAAGAACTCGGCGATGAATGGCTCGGAGCTCCCCTGAGCAGCGCACTCGCCAGGCGCTTTGGGCGCATCGGCGCGCCGGTGCTCCTTGAGCAAGTCCCCGTTCCTGATTGTGTCCTCGTGAACGCCCAACGCGGACATGAGCCCGAGGAGACGCGCACGCTCCTCATTGAGGACATCCCTCATCTCCTGCTCACCCGCCTCGAAGAGGGCTACGAGGTCGGGCCCCTGGTCCTTCCGGGATACTCCGCATGCGCGGGCTGCGTGTCGATTGAGCGCGAGGAGAAGGATCCCTTCTGGTCGGCTGATCTCCTCTGCGCTCCACGAATTGAAGAGCCGATGCCCACAGCGGCTTCACGCTCGCCGAGAATGCCGCGCCATGCCCTCGAAGTGGCAACCCTTCTCGGGCTCGATGCTCTGGCAGCGATCGGCTACAAGCGCGGCAGGCTCAAGCGAATCTTCCCCGAAATTTCCTGGCTCGACCCTTATGACTCCCGCGCGGGCACCATTGTCCGAGTCTTCAATGATGGCTCGAAAAGCGTCGAATACGTCTGGCCCCGGCCAGAATGCGGATGCGGGGCCGCCGGAGACCTGGGACCCGCAAGAAAGATACCTGCAAGAAAAGGACCCGCAAGAAGGCCCTTTTCGGGTGCAAACTCCTAGTCAAGGCCGACTTCAACATCCTCGCCCCTGACCAGGGCGAGAACCGCTTCTCCGAACATTTCTGCCTTGACCTCACCGATGCCCTTCACTGCGAGTAGTTCCCCGCGTGAGCCGGGCTGAGACAGTGCGATATCGCGAAGAGTCTGATCCGTGAACACCGCGTACGGTGGACGACCCGCTAAGGCCGCGACCTTCTTGCGCCAGGCCTTGAGTGACTCGAAGAGGGCAAGCTCTTCTGTAGAAGCGTTCTCTTCGAAGTGGCGGGCCGCCTCCTTCGCGGGCACCCTGGCATGGGCGGGAGCAGATCGGCGAGCACTTTCCTTCGGCCATATGCCCTCAAGCATCTTCGAGCGGGTGTTCGCGCTGCGCGAGTCCTGCCCCTTGGACTTCGCCCAAGAAATGTCAAGAAGGTTCCGCGCTCGAGTGATGCCGACGTACAGGAGGCGGCGTTCCTCCTCCCGAGCTGCAGGAGTCTTCGCATAGGAGATCGGGATCAAGCCCTCGGAGGCTCCCACGAGGAACACCGCATCCCATTCCAGGCCCTTCGCCGCATGCAGGGTCGCGAGTTCCACGCCCAGCTGATCGGGTTCGACCTGGTACTGGGCCCGTTCCTCAAGCTCGGCCATGAAGCCGGCAAGATCCTCGGCCTGCGATTCTTCGGCCCAAGAGACGATTGCACGCAGATTCGACCAGCGTTCCTGCGCAGCCCCGCCGCTGGGAGCTTCGTCGCTCCACCCAACAGCTTCCAAATGCGAACACACCTGGGAGACGAGCTCGCTACCCTCACTAGCCGGAAAACGGGCGGCAGTCGATAAGACGCGAAGGGCGTTTCGCACGTCCTCGCGCTGGAAGAAGGGGACAGTCCCCCTCAGGGCGAGGGGGATGCGCCGGGAGGCGAAGACTTCCTCAAAAATCTGAGACTGGCCGTTCGTGCGGAACAGGACCGCGATCGAATGGGGCTGTGTTCCTGCTGTGATGAGTGCTTCGATCTTATCTGCCACGCCCTCAGCCTCGGCGCGTTCACTCGCATAGGTCGAGAAGGATACGGCTGCCCCGCTGGGGCGCTGGGACTTCAAACGCACCGCCCCAGATGAGGGTCCCGCGCCCGCCATCAGGCGGTTCGCGATCGCCACGATTTGCGGGGTGGAACGATAGTCGCGCGTCAGTTCAAGGACCCTCGCGCCCTTATGTGCCTTCGGGAAATCCACGAGGTGGCGAGGATCTGCGCCCGCGAAGGAGTAGATCGTCTGCGCGACGTCGCCGACGACGCACACGTCATGGCGATCCCCCAGCCACAGGTCGAGGAGTCGGCGCTGCAGGAGAGAAACGTCCTGGAACTCGTCAACGACGAAATGGCGGTACTGCGAACGCACCTTCGCCGCGACATCCGCCCGTTCCTGCAGCATTGCGCAGGTCATGACGAGGACGTCCTCGAAATCGATGACGCCGCGCTCTGCTTTCGCGTCCTCGTACACCTCGAGGAGTCGGGCCATGTCATCGCCGCTCATGCCTGCAGGTGGCTCATGGCCGGAGCGCACGCGCTCAAGATAATGCTCTGAATCGACCATTGAGACTTTCGCCCACTCTACTTCCGCGGCGAGGTCACGCACCATGGTCTTATCGGCGGCGACCCCTAGGCGCGCAGCTGCCGAGGAGACGAGAGAGGCCTTGTGGGGCACGATCTGCGGCAAGGGCCCGCCAATGACCGTCGGCCAGAAGTGTTGAAGCTGCCTCAGGGCCGCCGAGTGGAAGGTGCGGGCCTGGGCGCGGGGGACGCCGAGTTGGGCGAGACGATGGCGCATCTCATAGGCGGCGCGGCGCGTGAAAGTCACGGCGAGCACGGAATCGGGCGGGTAGGCGCCGATCGCGCTCCCGTAGGCGATGCGGTAGGTGATCGCGCGGGTCTTCCCCGTTCCTGCGCCCGCGAGGACGGCGAGGGGGCCCGTGACCTGGCGCGCGACTGCCCGCTGATCGGGGTCGAGGGCGTCGAGCAGTGCATCGGGCTGAAGAATCGTCATGATCGGATCATCCCATGACCTGCCCTCATCTTCGATCCTGGCGCTACCAGCCGGTGGATGAGCGCAGCCCGCCGGTCGATGAGCGCAGCCCGCCGTCGATCGGCGAGGCCGGGAGGGGGCCTCCGAACCATTCGACAAGGAGCGCGTGCGCGATTGATGCGGGCCCTGGGGCGCTGATACGCCCCGATACGAGCGCCGCAGCGAACTCCTCGCGCGAGTAGAAGCGAGCCTGATCGATCTCCACGCCATCCGGTTCGGGCTCGCGGGGAGCATCGGATCTGAGCTGCGCGACGAATCCCATCATCTGTGAACGCGGGAAGGGCCAAGGCTGGGTCGCACGATACTCGGGCGCTGTGACTTGCAAGCCGACCTCTTCTTCGACCTCGCGGATCACAGCATTCTCGGGGGTCTCCCCGCCCTCTACAAAGCCCGCGATGAGGGAATGCCTGGCCTCGGGCCACGCGGCGTTGTGCGCGAGGAGGACCCTTCCTTCCCGGTCTTCCACACGCACGATGATTGCCGGGTCCTGACGCGGATACTCAATGTGGTGGCAGCCCGAGCATTCGCTCGCCCAGCCCGCCTGAATCGAGCGGACCGGCTGGCCGCAGCGCGCACAAAAACCTGCTCTCGCATGCCATGCGGCAAGGGAAACCAAAGGCAGGGCGAAAGCCGGATCATCCCCCAATAGACAATGCCCCGCAGAGCGCAGGTGCCTCCAGTAAGCGGGCTCCCCGCTCATGAGCGATGCGAGTTCTCCCACCCGCTCGTGGGTGCCCACAGTCGACAGTCCCAGGCCAATCCCCACTTCGCCCGCACTCGATCGGCCCAGGAAATACACGCCCACGCCCTCGTCGATGAGTTCAAGGGCGAGGCGCGAGTCGAGGCGCATAAGACGCAAAGCAGAAGAGTCGGGTCCATCGGCGCAGGTGAGGATTGCACCCCGATCTGTTGCGGCGAACACTCCGGCCCCTTCCTCCAGGGCCCTTCGAGCGTCGAAACCCTCGCGCGAGGCCACCATCGGATCGACGCTTCCACGGGCGAGGGGCAAGAAGAGACTCATGCGTCCACGCTATCCCCCTCGGCTACTCTGGTGGCCATGACTTCCACAGTTCAGCGCGCCGATGGGCGCGAATTCGATCAGCTCCGCCCCATTTCCTTGACTCGCGGATGGTCCGGCACCGGAGAGGGCTCCGTCCTCGTGGAGTTCGGGAACACCTGCGTCCTGTGCGTCGCTTCCCTCACCGAGGGCGTGCCGCGCTGGCGCAAGGGAAGCGGGGAAGGCTGGGTGACCGCCGAATATGCGATGCTCCCGCGCGCCACCTCCGAACGCTCCCAGCGCGAATCCATCAAGGGCAAGGTCTCGGGACGCACCCAGGAGATCTCCCGACTCATCGGCCGTTCCCTTCGAGCGATCATCGACGTGTCCGCGCTCGGCGAGAACACGATCGTCCTCGACTGTGATGTGTTGCGCGCAGACGGAGGCACCCGCACCGCTTCCGTGACCGGCGCCTATGTCGCCCTCGCCGAGGCCGTGCGCTGGGGCAGCGAGAAGGGGATCATCACGGCGAAGCCGGGACTCAAGGTCCTCACTGATTCCGTTTCCGCGATCTCCGTCGGCATTGTCGAGGGTGCCGTCATGCTCGACCTTCCTTATGAGGAGGATGTGCGGGCCCAGACCGATATGAACATCGTCCAGACCGGTTCGGGCGACTTCATCGAGGTTCAGGGCACGGCCGAACATGCCCCCTTCAACCGAGATGAGCTCGCTGAGCTCCTCGATTACGCGTCGATCGGCAACGCCCAGCTCGCAGATCTTCAAAAGCGCTGCCTCCAGGCGCCCGCAGGGGAGAAGGTCACCCTCTGATGAGCGAGGAGTCGCCCCGGTCCTGTCTGAAACCGCGCCTCGTATTTGCGACCGGGAATGCACACAAGATCAGCGAACTCGAAGCGATTCTCGCCCCCGCGTGGCAGGGCTACGCGCCCGGAACGATCGTGCGCATGTCCGATTTCAATGCGCCCGCTCCCCTTGAGGATGGCGCCACTTTCGAGGAGAACTCGCTGATCAAAGCGCGCGCCCTCGTTGAATTCACGGGCCTGCCCGCGCTCGCCGACGACTCGGGGATCTGCGTTGACATCATGGGCGGAGCGCCTGGGATCTTCTCGGCGCGCTGGTGCGGTGCTCATGGGGATGATGCGGCGAACCTGGATCTGCTGCTCGCACAGCTCGCGGACGTTCCCGCGGCGCATCGAGGCGCAGCTTTCGTGTCCGCTGCGGCTCTCGTGCTGCCCGATGGGCGTGAGTTCGTCGAACGCGGCGAGGTGCGGGGCACCCTCATAAGAGAGCGCCGCGGCGAAGGCGGTTTCGGCTACGATCCGATCTTCGTCCCCGAGGGCTACTCGCGCACGACCGCTGAACTCAGTCCCGAGGAGAAGAACGCGATCAGCCACCGGGGCAAGGCCTTCCGCGCCCTGCTCCCGGCGATTATTGAGGCCCTGAAAGGCAAGTGAGCTCCCCCGTGGGGTTCTGTTCCCCCTGTGGGGCTCTCCTTGTTTTCAGCGGGCGACGAGGGCCCCGTAGATGGGCCGGTCCATGCAGAATTGCACGGCGTCGCTGGGCTGGCGGCGTTCTCTTGTGAGATAAGCGTGAAGGCGGGCGAAGAGACGACGAATGGTGGCCGACATCGGATTCTCCTGAGTGTGCATGGGTGTCGCAGCAGGCGTTCGCGGCGCTCCCCACTGTGCGCCGCCTGCGACTCTTCCAGTGTGAACCACCCTCGCCTATAGCACAATTGCATCACTCTTCAATTACGATTCAGTTTTTCTTCACTGAGGAAACGCCGTGCTCATCGATCCTCGCCGACTCTCCCACCTCCTCGCCGTCCACCGCCACGGCGGTGTCGTCGCCGCCGCCGATGTCCTCGGCCTCACCCCCTCGGCCGTCTCCCAGCAGATCCGCAAACTCGAAGAGGAAGTCGGCCTGCCCCTCGTGGAGCGCACCCCTCAAGGCGCCCGCATCACCCCCGCCGGTCATATCCTCGTCGCCGGTGCGCAAAGAATCGAAAACGAGCTGAGCGAAATCGCCCACGATCTTCGCCCCATGAGTGGCGCAGTCACCGGCACCCTCGGGATCGGCGCATTCCAAACAGTGATCCGCTCCGTCCTCCTGCCCCTCACCGCTGAACTCTCCACGACCCTGCCCGGCGTTGAAGTGCAAATCAAAGAGACGGACGAGGCCGATGGCATGGGTGACCTGAGAGCGGGCCGCATCGACCTGCTCATGCTCGAACGCGACACTGCGCCCGGCACACCACCCACGGGCTTTTCCGATACCGCGTTCATCGACGAACCCTGGGTACTCCTCAGCCCCGAGAACGCCCCGCGCGTGCAAACCGAACGCGATCTCGCGAAAGTCCAGTGGCTCCGGCTCACCCCCCAGACAATCGGCTATCACGCGATGCAAAGGATCGCCTCCTCGATCCCCCACCCGCATTGGGTGCCCTACGAATACATCAACTACGAGGCCGCCCACGCCCTCGTCAGAGCCGGATGCGGCTCCACACTTCTGCCTTCGATGGCGGTACGAGGAATCCCCCTGGACGGCATGCGCATCACCCGGCTCCCGGGATTCGGATTCAGAAGGATCCTCGTGCGACATCGCAAGGGTGAGGACCGGGAGAACAGCGCAACCGGACAGGTCCTCACCGCATTATTCTCCTTTGTCGCCCAACACCACGAGGACTGGCGCAAGGCCACCGGCTGAATCGTCGTTCGCACTCGCTCCTGGCTGGGAGGAAGTCACTGTCCGACTGTGAAAACCTTTTGAGACATCGCAAAATCGAGGGGACCGGCCCAGTGCTCACGCAATTCAGCTTCGACGACCTTCAGATCCGTCCACGGCTGAATATGCGTCGCGACAAGGCGAGCAACTCCGGCCCTCGCCGCCAAACGGCCCGCGCGCACACCATCCATGTGAATACCACGAACCGTGTCCGCACGGGTGAAGCCGACCTCCGTAAGTAAAAGATCCACGCCCCGAGCCCCCTCGAGGATCGCCGGAGCCTCATCCGTGTCGCCGGTGAAGAACATCGACACGGTCTTCGAGGGGGAAGAATCCGAAGGCCCCACGATGCGCGTCCCAAAAGACTCGACCGTGTGGATTCCCGGGAAGGGGGTGAGCGTCATCGGGCCGATGCGATAACTCTCCCCCGCGCGAACAGTGCGAATGTCGAACTCACCCTCGTAAGTGTCGGGCAGGCGCGTCCCATCGATCTGGCGAATCCTCTCCAAAGTGCCGACCGGGCCCGCCAGGGGCAAAGGCTCAAGATCAGAGCCCGGCCCCCAACGGCGGAACACCTGCAAAGAGATGATGTCGCCCATGTGATCGGCATGAGTATGCGAAAGGACGAGGGCGTCGATCATCCGCGGGTCGATATGACGCCACAAGGCCCCGAAGGAACCGGGCCCCATTTCCAGGACGATCGACCAGGTCCGAATCTCACCGGTAAGAGGATCAAGCCCCGGGCATTGGACGAGATAGCAGGATGCCGGAGATACGGGGCCCGACATCGACCCCGTCGCTCCAATGATCGTCAGGCGCATCAGGCTCGCGCCCCCGCGTCGACGCTGATCTCCTGGACGTGAGCGACCTCGGGGCCGAGGAAGCGGCGCGCCAAACGCGGGAAGTTCTCCGACTCCCCGGTGGTGAGGAACTCGTGGGCGGGCCCTTGACCCGGGGCCCAGGGGGCGTGCAAGAGGCCCCGGTCGATCAATTCGTTGTAGGCGACATTCGCGGTCGCCTCAGAAGAGGTGACGAGGGAGACCCTCTCCCCCATGATCCGGCCGATCACACCGGTGAGGAGCGGATAATGCGTGCACCCGAGGATCAAGGTGTCGACCTCTGCCTCTTTCAAGGGCTGCAAGTATTCGCGGGCCACGGCTTCGAGTTCAGCTCCCATGGTGATTCCGCGTTCAACGAATTCAACGAATCTCGGGCACGCCTGCTGGACGACACTCAGCCCGGGAACCGCGCCGAGAGCGTTCTTATACGCCTCGGATTGGATCGTTGCGAAAGTGCCGATCACGCCGATCCTGTGGTTGTGAGTCGTGGCGACCGCCTGACGTGCAGCAGGGGTGATGACCTCGATCACCGGGATGTGCGCGTCGATCCAATACCTCTCGCGGGCATCCGAAAGGGCCGCCGCAGTCGCAGTATTGCACGCGATGACCAGGGCTTTCACTCCGCGCGACGCCAACTCGTCCAAACAGGCGAGGGTATAGCGGCGCACCTCCGCGATCGGCCTGGGACCATAGGGTGTGTGAGCCGTATCACCCAGATAGAGGATCTGCTCATCCGGGAGTTTATCCATGACGGCGCGCGCCACCGTAAGACCCCCAAGCCCGGAGTCGAAAATACCGATCGGCGCATTCTCCATGCTTCCCGACCCTAGCCGTGCACCCCCGAAGAATTCAGCGCCGAAATCAGTGAATCCTGCCACCAGGTGAGAATCAGATAGAACACCGAGGCCGCCTGCTCGCGGCTGCCATCAAGCGCGCGGCCAGCCAATTCCTCAATTCTTGTGACATCCGCATCCGTTTCGAGCTTCAACTCCCCCGCCAAGCCGAGACGAACATCATTGAGCGCCGCAAGCCACTCCCACACCTCATCGGCTGGGATCACGAGCTCCGCGCACTCACTGCGCTCAGCGCGTTCAATCCTTCCCGCGACCTGGCGAAGGCGTGCAGACTTCTCCGCCCGAAGGAAATCCTCCGTCAAAGCCCGCAAACTCGAAGCATCCTCAGGATCCAGACTCATCGCGGGAAGTAAGTACTCCAAGGCGCGCTCTTCGGGGGCCTCTCGCCCCGTCTCCAAATCCGTCGCCGCCAAAAGGAAGGAATTCATCTCCGCAGGCTCATCGAGGACGACGAGGATCTCACGCATGAGGCGAACAATCAAGGTCGAATATGGAGGCTCAATACACGCGCGATACGCTCCGTCCTCGTATCTGAAACGACCAATCATCGCCGAATTATCCCGATCATCTTTCCGCTTCCAATGTTGCGCGCAGACCATAGCCGTGCATGGCAACGACATCGGCCTCCATGCGCTCGCGCATTCCCGTGGACACCACGGCGCGACCCCGCTCGTGAACCTCCAGCATGAGGCGCGTCGCCTTTTCACTCGAATAACCGAAGTGTCGCTGAAACACGCTCGTCACATAGCCCATGAGGTTGATCGGGTCATCCCAGACGACGGTGTGCCACGAGGCGGACAGGGCGGGAATCGTCCTCGTCCTCGTATCCTCCTTCGGGATCATCGTCACACTCGACATACGTTCCAGACTAGGCAAGGAATCTCACGATCGCTGAAGTTTCGCTACTTCAAGTGCGCCCGATCGCGATACCGTGAGCATATGCCAGCTTCAATTTCCACATCATTGCTGACCGACATGTACGAACTCACCATGTTCGACGCCGCCCTCAAGGCGGGGACCGCTTGGAGGACATCCACCTTCGAGGTCTTCGGACGCCGCCTCCCCGCCACCCGTCGTTTCGGTGTCGTCGCAGGTATTGGTCGTATCCTCGAAGCCCTCGAGCGTTTCGAATTCGAACCCGAACAAATCGATTGGCTCCACGAACACAAAATTGTCTCCGATGATGCCCTCGACTATCTCAAAGATTTTCGTTTCTCAGGAGATATGCTCGGCTACGCGGAAGGCGAATGCTATTTCCCCGGCTCCCCGCTCCTGACCGTTCGTGGCACCTTCGCCGAATGCACAATGCTCGAGACCCTGCTCTTGTCGATCCTCAACTACGATTGCGCGGTCGCATCAGCCGCCTCGCGCATGACGATCGCCGCCCATGGACGCCCCTGCATGGACATGGGGGCGCGCCGCGGTCATGAGCGCGCCGCCGTCTCCGCCGCTCGCGCCGCCATCATCGGTGGTTTCGCCGGAACCTCCGACCTGGAAGCGGCGAAACGCTATGGCCTGCGCGCCATCGGCACCGCCGCCCACTCCTTCACTTTGCTCCACGACTCCGAACGCGAAGCCTTCGATGCTCAGATCGCATTGCTCGGCCCGGACACGACCCTGCTCGTCGACACCTATGACGTCGAACAAGGCGTCATCAACGCCGTCGAAGCCGCGCGCGCAGCCGGGGGCGAGCTCGGCGCGGTCCGCCTCGACTCAGGAGACCTCGTCGCTTCGGCTTTCAAGGTCCGCGGTCAGCTCGATGCCCTGGGGGCGACGAGTACGAAGATCACCGTGACCAACGACCTCGATGAGTATGCGATCGCTGCCCTCGGTGCCGCTCCGATCAACTCCTATGGGGTCGGAACGAAGCTCGTGACCGGATCGGGGGTGCCAACTGCGGCTCTCGTGTACAAGCTCGTCCAAAGGGAGGATGCGAGCGGCGCCCAGATTCCCGTCGCGAAGAAATCTGAACCGAAGTCGACCGTCGGCGGACGCAAGTCCGCGGGCCGTGTCCTCGACGAGGAAGGCTACGCGGCCGAAGAGGTCCTCATCGTCACCGACTCTCAAGAGGCGGCCACTAAGGAGTTCGCGAAGATCGGCGCTCGTCCCCTCCAGATCCCCCTCATCACGGGCGGTGAAATCCACTCCGAACTGTGGGGCCCCGACGCTTTGGAGAAAGCCCAGGCACACCACGTGCGTTCACGCAATGAGCTCCCCTACCAGGCGTGGAGGCTCTCCGAAGGAGATGCAGCAATCCCGACCCGCTACGTCACGCTCTAAGACGCGCTATTTGCGGCCAACGAACCACTGACGCAGCAAAGCGATACGCGCTTCGATCTGCTCAGTGGTGGCCTGCGCGATCTCGGGGCCCCCACATCGGTTCCGAAGCTGGGAGTGCACCATGGCGTGAGTGTCACCGGAGCGGCGCGACCAGGAGGCCACGAGGTGTTGAAGCTCTTTGCGCTTGGCCGCACGGACCCGGTGATCGGAAATACCTGAATTCGCTTCGCGCTGGCGCGCCGCAGACTTCTGTTTGCGGGCGGAGGCTGCCTGTTCTGCCTGACGGGCCCTGAGCAGCGTCGTCACCTGTTCCGCATCCAAGAGCCCGGGGATGCCCAAGTACTCCTGCTCTTCTTCGGAGCCGACCTCGGCGCCCTGGCCCCAGGCGGCGCCATCGAAGAGGACGCCGTCGAACTCGGCGTCCGCTCCGAGAACTTCGAAGCCTTTGAGGAGTTCACCTGAAGCCTTCTCCTCACGATTCGCCTCCGCCACCATCGCATCTTCTGGATTCCACATGGAATCCTCACCCTCGGGCTTGGGCCGGTCGAGAGCATGGTCGCGTTCGAGCTCCATCTGGCCAGCGAGATCCAAAAGGGGAAGGACGGAGGGGATGAACACCGTCGCAGTCTCCCCGCGTCGACGCACACGAACAAAACGACCGACCGCCTGTGCGAAGAACAAAGAAGTCGAGGTGTTCGTCGCATACACCCCCACACACAGGCGCGGAACGTCCACGCCCTCGGACACCATGCGGACCGCGACCATCCACTTGTCATCGCCTTCACGGAAAGCATCAATGCGGTCTGAAGCGTCGGCGTCATCGGAAAGAACCACCGTCGCCGAACGTCCCGTGATGTCGCGCAGATGACGGGCGTAGGCGCGGGCCTGAGTCTGATCCGATGCGATGACCAAGCCGCCAGCGTCCGGGACCTGTCGACGCACCTCCTCGAGGCGCAGATCGGCGGCACGCAAAACCGCCGGGATCCACTCGCCTTTCGGGTCGAGGGCGGTCCTCCACGCCTGCTTCATCATGTCCTTGGTGAGGGGCTCACCCAAGCGGGCGCTCATCTCATCGCCCGAGTTCGTCCGCCAGGACATCTGCCCCGAATACGACATGAAGAGCACCGGACGGACGACGCTCTCTCGTAGGGCGTCGCCGTATCCGTAAGTGAAGTCCGCCTTCGAGCGGCGGATCCCATCAGCGTCCTCTTCATAGCGCACGAAGGGGATCGGCGAAGTGTCCGAGCGGAAGGGGGTGCCCGTGAGAGCAAGGCGGCGCTTGGCGTCAGTGAATGCCTCGCGCACACCATCACCCCAGGACAGGGCATCTCCCGCGTGGTGGATTTCGTCGAGGATGACGAGGGTCGGATAGGCGCGGGTCCTGGCCGCATGCACCGGAGGATTCGCCGCGACCTGTGCATATGTGACGGCAACCCCGTCGTAGTGGGAACCGGCTCGGCCCTGAGAGTTTGTAAAGGCCGGGTCGATGTGAATGCCGACCCGGGCTGCGGCATCCGCCCATTGGCCCTTCAAATGCTCTGTCGGACACACGACCGTGAGCTTGTCCACGATCCCCGCGCCCATGAGTTCAAGCGCGATCCTCAAAGCGAAAGTTGTCTTCCCCGCTCCGGGGGTCGCGACCGCGAGGAAATCACGCGGCTCTTGGCTCATGTACTGACGCAAAGCCGCAGCCTGCCAGGCGCGCAAAGTCCCCTTCGTGCCTCGTCTGGCACGCTTTGAGGACGAGTGCGACAGGTGGTGGGCTGTGGAAGCGCGGGATGGGAAGTGTCGATCCTGCGCTGCAGTCACTGTCCAGAGCCTCCCGAAGATCCTTTACCCATCCCCCCGTCTGAGAACGGCCAGTTGCGACCATTGCGTCCCATTGAATCCCGCAGTTCCTTACACGTCGGACACACCGGATATTTCGAGGCATCCCGCGAGGGGATCCACACTTTTCCACACAAGGCGACGACCGGTTGGCCCGTCACCATCGAAGAATTGGCCTTATCGCGGCGCACGAAATGGGCGAAGCGGTCACCATCGCCCGGGGCTTTCTCTTTTTCGACCTCGGTCCGTTCAAGCAGTCCCGTCGAGGAGTGGGTCGAAGGCCCTGCGGGGGAGGTCGGGGCTCCCGGTCGGGTCGGTTCATCGAGGGCGTCAGGCATGCTCCCCATTGTAGGCCGAAGCATGAGCGTCTTCCTCGCACACAAGAATCCGGGGCGGGCTTTTCGCCCACCCCGGATCTTGAAGCCTCAGAACCGATTCACTTCTTGGCGACGGCCTTCTTGAGGGTGGAGCCTGCGGAGAGCTTCACGCCGAAGCCTGCGGGGATCTGGATCTCTTCGCGGGTGCGGGGGTTGCGGCCGGTGCGGGCGGCACGCTCGACGCGCTCGACGGAGAAGAGACCGGTGACCTTGACGGCCTCACCCTTGGCGAGGGACTCGACGAGAACATCCTGGAAAGCGCCGAGGGCGGCATCCGCCTCAACCTTGGTCAGATTGGCGCGCTCAGCGATCTGGGCCACAAGCTCAGTGCGATTCACGGACATGGAGGAACCTCATTCCTTCGTACAAAGCCATCACTATGACGGCCATCGAGGGACACACTACGAAAACATCGTGAGATTGTCAGGTTCTGGGCGCGTTTTTCCCGATATCTCACGATTTTTCGCCCCTCCTCCCCGTCTTCGGAGCTCCCTTTGCGAGATGCATCACCCGATTACAGATCCGCAGCCCAAAGGGGAGACGATTGAGCTGCCCATCACAACCTCTTTCAGGAGATCTCATGGCTCTTGGACGAAGCGCGGGGGCCACCACCCCCGACCACCGTCATCCCGTCGATCAGGTGCCCCCCGTCGGCAAGCTCGCCGTCCTCGGTATCCAGCATGTTCTCGCCTTCTACGCGGGCGCCGTCGTCGTTCCCCTCGTTATCGCATCCGCCCTCGGCCTCGATGAGCAGACCCTCGTTCACCTCATCAACGCCGACCTTTTCACCTGTGGTATCGCGACGATCATCCAGTCCGCGGGCCTGGGCCCGAAGATCGGCGTGAAGCTCCCCCTCATCCAGGGAGTCACCTTCACCGCAGTCTCCCCTCTCATTGCGATCGGAATCGGAGCGACCCCCGTGGGCGCCGACCCGAAAACTGGCCTTGCGACCATGTACGGCTCGATCATCGCCGCAGGTCTTGCGACCTTCCTCATCGCCCCCTACTTCGCGAAACTCCTGCGCTTCTTCCCACCGGTCGTCACCGGCACTCTCCTCACGGTCATGGGCATCACCCTGATCGCAGTGTCCGCAGGCGACATCGTCTCCCTCGCGACCTACGCACCCGAGGGCGCCGACCTTGGGGCGCTGACCTTGAAGGGCCTCGCCTACGCAATGGGTACCCTCGCGATCATCGTCGCGATCCAGAAGATCTTCAAAGGCTTCATGTCGACGATCTCCGTCCTCCTCGGCCTTGTCGTCATGACGATCATCGCTTTCATCTTCGGGGATGCGTCTTTCAGTAATGTCGCGCAGTCCTCATGGGTCGGCGTCACCTCTCCCTTCTTCTTCGGTTTGCCGAAGTTCTCAGTCGCGGCGATCATCTCAATGCTCATCGTCATGGCCGTCACCGCTGTTGAAACCACCGGCGATGTCTTCGCAACCGGTGAGGTCGTCGGCAAGCGCATCACCCCGGAGCACGTGGCCAGGGCCCTGCGCGCGGACGGTCTGTCCACCCTCCTAGGCGGTGTCCTCAACTCCTTCCCCTACACCTGTTTCGCGCAAAACGTCGGGCTCGTCCGCCTCACCAGAGTCAAGTCCCGTTGGGTCGTCACAGCCGCCGGCGTCATCATGATCGTCCTCGGTCTGCTCCCGAAAGCCGGTGCGATCGTCGCCTCGATCCCCGCGCCCGTGATCGGCGGCGCCTCCCTCGCAATGTTCGCGAATGTCGCGGTTGTCGGCATTCAAACCCTCGGCAAAGTGGATATGCGCGACAACCGCAATGCTGTGATCGTCTCGACTTCCGTGGGCCTCGCGATGCTCGTCACCCTCAAGCCTGAGATCGCGACCATGCTTCCCTCCTGGCTGCAGATCATCTTCGGCTCGGGTGTCACGATCGGTGCTCTGAGCGCCTTCATCCTCAACCTCTTGTTCTTCCACCTCGGCAAGCAGCAAGGTCCCGATGTTGCGCTCGTCGATGGTCGCGCCGTGTCCATCGACGAGGTCAACTCCATGGAGCGCGATGTCTTCATCCGGGCTTTCTCCGGAATGTACGAGGGCGCGACCTGGCCCGTGGAGCGCGCCTGGGAGCAGCGCCCCTTCGCGGATGCCACTGAGCTTCGCCGCGCTTTCGAGGACGAGGTGCTCGTCGCCTCGCTCGAGGAGCAGGAAGCCCTCATCGCCGCCTACTCCGATATCGCTGAACTCGCCGCAGGCAAGGGCGATGAGCGCGCGAACCAAGACACTGCCGCCCTCGGACTCGGCGAATTCGACGACAAGGAGCTTGAGGATCTCACAGCCGCTTCTGCGGCGTATCGCGAGAAGTTCCACCGTCCCCTCGTCGTGTGCGTCACGAACCTTGCCGACCGTGAACACCTCATCTCCTCCGCATGGAAGCGCGTGGAGACCTCGAAGGCCCGTGAAGCCCGATTCGCTTTGGGCGAGGTGATCGACATCGCGGATGAACGCTTCACACAGCTCGTCGCCGATGCGAATCCGATCCGTACCGCCTGGGCGCGCAAGATGGATCAAGTCGACTGAACTCACCCTTCACACATTCAGGGGCAGGCCTTATGGCCTGCCCCTGAATGCATCCCATCAACACAGTGCGAGTTCTTCCGAAGAGTCTCCTCAAAATCCATCATCGGCGTTGACGCCCCCTTGTGGGCCGTTCGCCGTATTCCTTTGTGATGGGAATAAAGTTAGGGGTCCCTCCTTCAAGGACCATCGATTGAAGCTAGGAATTCCCTGAGAATTTCAATCGGTGATCGAACGGCGTTGGAAGAAGGCCGCGAGAGCCGAACCGGAGACGTTGTGCCACACGGAGAAGACCGCGCCCGGGACTGCCGCCTCGGGAGTGAAGTAGGTGGCACCCAGGGTCGCAGCGAGGCCGGAGTTTTGCATGCCGACCTCGATGGCGGTTGTACGAGCGGCTTTCTCCCCGACCTTGAGGCCCTTCGCAGCGAAGTAGCCGAGAGCCAGGCCCAGGCCGTTGTGCACAATGACAACCGCGAGGACGACGAGGCCAGCGCTGAGGATTCGCGTAGATGAAGCACCCACGAGGGCGATCACCGCATAGGAGATGCCGAAAACGGAGATCCACGGCAGGGCCGGGAGGATCACTTCGACGAGCTTGGGGAGGAAGCTGCGCAACAGCAGGCCGAGGACGACCGGGATGAAGACGATCATCATGATGGACTTCGCCATCGCCGCCGCATCGACCGGCATGTACTGGCCGGCGAGGTACTTCGTGAGGATCGGAGTGACGAGGGGCGAGAGCAGGGTCGACACTGCAGTCATCGCAACCGAGAGGGCGACATCGCCCTTCGCGAGGTAGGCGACCACATTCGAAGCGGTTCCACCGGGAGCGCAGCCCACGAGGATCACACCAACCGCGAGCGCCGGGTCCAAGCGGAACGCCCAGGTCACGGCAAGAGCGGCGAGGGGCATGATGATGTATTGCGCGAGGACGCCCACAAGAACCGGCCAAGGGCGACGGGCAATCACACCAAAATCCGGGGGCGTGAGAGTCAGCCCCATGCCGAACATAATGACCATGAGCGCATAGTTCACGCCCTTGACGAGCGGCGCGGTCTGGGCAGGGAAGAGGAGCCCCCCGATGAGGGCCCCCAGGATGATCAAAGGGAAGACAGTGACGGCGATCTTCGCCGAGCGGTCCTCGCGTTTCGAGGACGAATCGCTTGAAGCGGACAGAGTCGTCGTGTTCTGGTCAATGGTCATTGTTCGATTCTCACATGGGCTCTTCGGGGCGACCAGTCCTTTATCGCGCATCGGACGCATCTTTCAAGCGCGCACCCGCATCCACGTAGAGTCATCCTACCCCCATAAATAGGTAATCCGTCTCATAGTCGCGCACCCGCATCCACGTAGAGTCATCACTATGACGATTCCTTCTGTTTCTTCGTCCTCTTCCCCCGCCGCCCGCAAGGCCCGCAGCCGGAGGCGCACATTGACGAAGAAGGGCTGGATCCCCGATCAGCACGGCGCCTGGCCGATGGCGATTCTGCCGCCCCTGCTCGGTATCGGAGCAGCTGGACCCCATCCCATTCATCTGCTCCTCATGAGCGCCTGGCTCAGTGCTTTCGGCGCCTTCCACGCCCTCGAACTGTATTGGAAGACCCCCAAGCGCAGGCGGGGCGCTGTGCGTCCTGCCCTTGCCTCCTGGTGTGGCCTCACCGTTCTCTTCGGTGTTCCACTCCTCGTCATCCAGCCCGGATTCTTGGCCTGGGCCCCGTTTTTCGCGCCCCTCGCCCTCATCGCTTTGATTGAGGTAGTGCGCGGGAAGGAACGGGCGATCCTCACGCGGGTGACGAGTGTGGGTGCGGCGGCGCTCATGACTCCGGTTGCTGCCGCACGTGGCCTCATCGCGCCTCTTTCACCCGATCTGACTCAGGCGTGGGTTCTTGGCGCGATCCTCGGCGCCTACTTCATTGGCACGATTCCGCTGGTGCGCTCTCTGATCCGTGGCCGCAGGGAGATGCGCTGGATCATTGGATCGATCCTCTGGCATCTCGTGTCCTTCATTGGCGTTGCCATCGCTTTCATGAAGGGCAGCGTCGTCCTCGTCCTCGTGATTGTGTGGGTCGCACTGACTCTTCGGGCGGGGGCGATGCCGCTGTTGCAGCGGCGGGGCTTTGCTCTTACTCCCATGAGGATTGGTCTTGGGGAGATGGTCTGGAGCTTGCTCGTCACGGTGTGCCTGCTCGCCTCGGTGTGAGCGTGGGGTGAAGTGCGGGGTAGCGCGAGGCGCCGGGTACGTTACTCGGCTTCGAAGATCCGGCCTGTGAAGGTGAGCACCAACACGCCGACAAGGATGATCGGAATGGCGATGCTCGCAACTGCAAGGGCGATGAGGGCGAGCCACTGATAGAGGGTTCCAGGCAGGGCTTCGGCACTCACGAGGGAGGCGACGGCGAGGGCGGCCACAGGGAAGGTGTAGGCGAGGTAGGGCAGGGCGAAGGGGATCTCAAGGAGCTTCTTCGCTTGGAAGCCGATGAGCAGGGCGAACATCCAGGCGATCGAGAAGAGGATGCGGCTCAGGGGGTCGTCGGATTCGTGTCCCAGGCGCGACCATGCAACCAGGGCGACGGCGGGCGGGGCGACCATGATCGCGTAGGTCGGCATGAGCTTGGCGGGGATGCCCTTATCGTGCATGAGGAGGCGCTCAATGATGAGGGTGAGGAAAACACCCCAGAAGACCATTCCGACGCCGAAGGAGAACCACGCGAGGTCCATATTGCCGATCTGCGGGGCTGCCAGTGGGGTGATGACATTGCCGACGATGGGGATCAACCACGCGGGAGTAATGTCCGTGCTCGTGATGTCGGGGCGCATCGACCATGCTGTGAGGACGAGGGCCGTGGCGAGCAGGTGCCCGAGTGCGCCCACCCACCACATGATGCTGGCCAGGCCGGGGGCGACATCCGCGCCGGCGGTTGCCAGAACAAGGGTCGCGATGGTGATCGTCGGGACGAAGGGCATGCGCATCTTGTGGGAGAGTTCAGCCCGCGCCGCCTTGGGGTGCAGCACCCACTTCGCAAGATAGGCGCACAGGACGAGGACGTAGAGGGATGCGGCAATGGCGAGGATGAGGAGGGAGGGCCATGTGGGCAGCTCCCATAGGTGTGCGGCTCTCTTCCATGCGAGGGAGAGGGCACCCACCCCCATCACGGAAGCGAAGACGGTTACGGGCATGTGGGCGAGCGATCGTTGAGATGCCGTCATTGAGGTTCCTCTCGGCGCGATTGCCTGGTCTGAAGGAGCAAAAACATAGGAAGCATATACCCCCTGGGGTATTTCTTTGTTTGCTGCCCCAAAAAGGAGAGGAAGGTCAAGGCGAAGCGCTCGACTCCTCTTGGCATTCGAAACTGCTCCCCGCCCTCGGCAATAATGTTCCCCATCCGTCCCCGCTCCCCAAGCCCGAATCACTAGGGAGGCCCCATGCCCGGCGAACGCTTCGCCCGACTCGAACTCCTCCTCGGCACCGAAGGCCTGAACTCGCTGACAAAGGCGAGAGTAATGGTCCTGGGTTTGGGCGGCGTCGGCTCGAGCTGCGCTGAAGCACTCGCACGCGGCGGGATCGGCTCCCTCGTCCTCCTCGACCGCGACATCATCGAAGAATCGAATATCAATCGACAAAAACTCGCCTTCACATCGACCCTCGGACGCGAAAAAGCGGAAGTCATGGCCCAGATCGTCGCCGATATCAACCCCGAGTGCACGGTCTTCGCGACACGGACCTACCTGGATTCGCGCACACTCGAACAGACCCTGGACCGATTGCCCAGGCCCGACTACGTTCTCGACTGCATCGACACCCTCACTCAAAAACTCGGGATCGCCCACTGGTGCGCAAAGGAGGGGATTCCTCTGATCTCCTCAATGGGCGCGGCCAACAAATTCGACCCGACACAGCTCCACTTCTGCGAAGTTCAAGAGTCACGCCACTGTCATCTCGCCCGCGCGATGCGCCGCGAATGCCGCCACCGGGGGATCGCGGACCTTGAAGTCCTCAGTTCCCAAGAAGCACACCCCAGCTTCATCGCCCCGAAGAGCTGGGATGCGAACGCGAGGCTTGGGTCGATGAGCTATATGCCGCCGATCATGGGGCAGATGCTCGCCGGACAAGTCATTCAAAGACTCGCGGGGCTGAGCCCCATTCCCACACCCCCGCGCCTCGTCGATTCTTGGAGGGGGACGCCGTGTTCTCGAGGCTAGACACCCACTACCATTTCGATTTCATTGACGAGGGCGAGCGTCTCCCCTTCCTGCACGCCTGCACGAAACGCGGGCTCCGGCTCGTCGCCCAAACGCTCCTGCCCTCGTGCTTCCACGAGGACTTGGAATGGGCAGCCAACGCCCGCCGGGATGCGGGGGCCAACTCAGGCGCAAGTGCCGACGAGGGCGCCGAGGTGTACTGGCCGGCGTGGTCGCTTGGCCTACACCCCTGGTATATCGAAGAGGCGCACATCGGCGAAGAGCTCGAACTCTTTGGCTCCGGCCTCGAAAAGACTCGACTCATTGGCGAGGTCGGGCTGGATTTCGCGCCCAGGCGATTAGAGGCTGTGCCCGCGCAACTGCAAGTCGAGGTGTTTTCCGAGGTGGTGACAATGAGCTGCGAAGCGGCGCTTCGCGGGGGCGTTCACGAAGAGGAGACTCAAAAGTCGAGTCCTCTGCCCCATGTCCTCTCGATTCACGCTGTTCGAGCCGCCAGCACCGCCCTCGACCTCCTGGAAGGATCCGACGCCCTCGGACGTGGGCTTGTTCCCGTGTTCCATCGTTTCTCGGGCACGAGTGATGATCTGACGCGACTGATCCGCATGGGCGGGTATATCTCCATCAACCCGGCGACGCTCACGTCGAAACGCGGGCGAGCCTACATCCGACAGGTGCCCGAAGAACGCCTCCTTGTGGAAACGGACCTGCCTGCTCCTTCGGCGGCGTCGAAGGAGGGGGAGGGTGAGGTGAAAAGCGGCGAGCGCCACTGCGAAGAACTTGATGAGACCCTCAACCGAATCCTCACCTCTGTTGACGAGCTGAGGAAAAAGGATCCTCGTGAGGTTCTGGACAAGACCCAGGCGAGGTTGTACAGAGGGTTTTAAGTAGCGCTGTTGCTCACTCGAAGCTGAGAGAGTCCACGAGCTGCTGGAGGTCGTGCGCGGTGAAGCCACGGAAGTATGTCGAATGAGTTCGTTTCACTGTCTCAAGCGAGTCAGACCCGACGAGAACAATGTCGATTTCGGGCCTATCGTGGTAGCGCAACTCAGCCTCCCGGTATGCGCGGGCCGCGACATCACCATCTGTGCCATACGAGCGAGACGATAGGAGTTTGTCTTCCTTACGGTCATAGATGAGGAGGAAGTGCTCGATGACATTAGAGTTCTTCGTCATCAGTGTTCCGCCTGCTCCAGTTGACCCCCACCCAGCATAGCCAGGACTCTGCTTCGCCAGTAACTGAACTCCTTGACATCCTCATCGACGAGCTCATAGCGCCCATCCATATGCTGATGAACCTTGGAAAGACATTTCCCGAATTCTTGCACGGCAGACTCACCGACATCTTGTTTGTAGTTCAGTCCTGTCATCTGCGATAGCGATTCTACGAGTTGAGCCCACTCATGCATCCTCTGCGTGCGCAACTGTACTTCAATGAGACGCTCATCTCGTTTGACGATGACGTGGACCGCGCGATATCCAGAAGCACGGGGATGAGATCCTCAAGGCGCTCGAAGCGCGTCGCACGGACGTGGAGGTCAAGCTCGACAAAGACGAGGTCTCCATCGGCGCGTTCTACCAGCGCTTCGCTGAGGCCACGATCGACACGTCCGAGACCCGCGACCAGCTGTTCGAGTACTTCGTCGACAAGATCTTTATCGGACGAGACCAGATCGTCATCGCCTCATACTTCCACGACAGCGCACGCCCCATCGAGTTTAATGACCTCGAAGAAGCACTCATCAGCGGACGCAGAGCGAGGGAAGTGCGAACCTACGCTCGAAAGCGAGAGTTCGACGCTTCCCCCCTCAGGTGGGATTGTTGAGTCGTTATTCGGACTTTGTACCCCGGCTTATAGGCCTCAAACCCGAATGCCTGCAAGCCTGTAATTCCAACGCATTGACGCGGTTGGGCGATGAGTTCTCCGATACGTCATAGCATCCCGGTTGTATCGTCACCGAGATTCGTCAGCAACAGCAACAGCTTACAGACGACGAAATTCAGCAGGTTGCACAACGATACAGGGAAGGTGACAGCGTCGCCGAGCTCGCCGACGAGTTCGATTGCCACCATTCCACCGTCAGCAGACACTTGAAGCAGCAAGGTATAACGGTCTCAAACAAAGGTCACCGACCGCCCGGCGCCGGTAAAGCGAGTCCTGCGGATGTACGCCGACGAAATGCACGCCAAGCAGATCGGTACCGAGCTGGGCATCACGCCTAAGAGCTTCTCAAAGATCCTGCATGACAACGACGTTCGCATCCGGCATAGCACGGAATATGCCAAATCCTAAATCGTCTTCTCTATCTACCGCTACATGTTCCTGTCATAGAAATCTACGAACTGGTCTAAGAGCTCCTCGTCCAACCTGTCGCTCCACATTTCTCTGTCAAGATGATCGTGAATATATTCAACCCTGTCTTGGGCAAACCTCTCTTTGTTTTCTTCCGCAGTGTGGTCATAACCGAGCGTTTCGAGCCACTGGTCGTACTCGACGTTGAACTCGTCTTTGTAGGTGTTGTGGCCGCCGCCGAATCCGTGTGAGATCACGGTTATCCCGCGCTGGTCAATTCCGGAGCTACACAGGTGCCCTGTCAGCATCTACCCCTTGTCCGAGGGAAACTCGTACTTCGTGCGCTGCAACCCATCAAAGTCCTCGACATGGAATGCAAGCGGCTCATAGGTCCCGAATCGCTGGTTGATGTTTGAGTTGTACATACTTGCACAAAACATGCCCCATGCCACAAACAAAAAGGCAAGGATGCAAACCACGATTACAAGGGCTATCTTCTTTTTCGATTTTGCTGCTTTCCTTTATTCCTCAGCCTCTATTTCCTTATGTATTCTTTGTCTGCGCTGGCGTTAGTCTCGTCCGAGATGAACCGCTCGACTCTCATGTGCAGGTCGTACTTATCTCGCAGCCTCACGATTATCTGGAGAGTCTCTAACTCTCGGTGAGCATCAAGTGCGGACTGGTCACGCCACTGGTCGATAAGCAGCACGGACTCTTGATTATCCATCGCAAAGAAGTACTCGTACCGTTCATTGCCGCCCTTGGCGAGGATCTCAGATATGATGCCGGAGGAGGTCATCTCTTCGGCGAAGGCTCAAGCACTGCCATCCTTGCCAGTGTAGTAAATGTTGATTGTTATACCCATGATTCTTAAGCCGCGAAGATGATCTTCTTCACAATCAGTCATGCCTTTTTAGCCACACCGCAAGGACTCCCAGAAAAACTAGTCCGCCACCAGCCTTTTTCCCGAAATCAATCCCATCGTTCACCTTCTGAAACTTGTTCTTCTCCCGATCCGGATTATTCTTCTTGCCCAGTTTCTTCATCGTCTAATACCTCCAGCAACTGTGCCCCTGTAGCTTCTATCGACATGTAGTCGTAATTGCCTTCTATGAAATAGATATACTCCCGAGTCGTTTCCTCTATGTATCCTTGTGGATTCATATACCATTCGGCATCGAATGATTCTTCTGGATGGAGCTTACTTATCGTCTTCAACTTCCCCGCTTCGAGCGACCCTATGAACTCGCCGTGCAGGCGTATTATCTCCTTCACGCGATCAGGCTCGTCCTCCATCAGGCTCGCATATGCAAGGAGCCTCGACGCGGTCTCATAGTATTCAAAGTACTCTCCGATCTCATCATACTCCGCATCCTTCTTGTCGATGTATAACTTGTGAGAAGTTAGCATCTTCCAGTAGACGCCGATATCGCTACTTGGCACTGCCTCGAAGTCGGCAATCCTACGAGTAAGGGCAAGTTGGATTTTACTCGACCCGGACGTGATCGTCTGGATTGCGTTTTCGATCATCCTGTTTCGCTTTTCTTCATCTACGGTCTTCAGTGCCAGTCTGAGCTGGTCATAGCCGGACTTGATCTCGGCGAAGCGATCATCTCTTTGTCCCTGCTCAATAAGTGCGACAATCTTGTGAACATCTTCTATCTCATTGAGAAGCACAGCCATCTGTTGCTGAAGCGCAAGCTGCTGTACACCTTGGCCGAGATCGTGCACAGCACGTTCGTTCGCAAGCTGAACCTCCTTCGTAGTCAGGTTTGCGAACAGGCTCTTTTTCCCATCTACGACCTCGTATATGGCTGCAAGGCTCTCGCCTGTGTCCTTCTTTTGCATAAAGGTGAACTTGCCACTCTCGAGTCCTTCTTGGATCTTCTTGGGAATATCGAGCACGTAGATGGTGTCCTTTGACAACGCCTTCACGGCATCCTTCGCTAAGCCAGCTTGCTGGACAGCCTGCGCAAGGATGTTCTTCGCCCTTGCTGCATCAATGTCCGTAAGGCGCACTTCAATGTACTGAAGGGGCGTAGCCTCCAATTCTTGCTGCTCGACTATTTCGTCCTTTCGTCTGACGATCAGATTGCTCATATGCTATTTCCTTATTTCTGGATACGTCTTGTAGATGTATTTGCTTTCCCAGACCTCGTCTTCGTAATCGCCGTATTCGGTGATCTGGCAGTCGTTGTAAAGGTCGTCTGCCACCTCGATGATGATGTCGCGGAGTTCGAGGTTCTCGGTGTATTTGCTTGGTATGCTGGAAAGCCCGACTTTGGTTCCTACGATGTTGCCGGTGACCGCCCCGGTGGAGTCGCTGTCCCCCTCGTGGTTGACCGAGGCAATCAAGGCCTTGTCGAAGTCATCTGGGTATTTGAGTGCGCAGTAGACAGCAATCGCCAGTGTTTCTTCTGCCACCCAGCCCTGTCCGAGTGCGTGGATCGCGTCGAGGTCGTCTATGTCCTCTTCGGAGAGCTGAACGGACTTGTGCATGAGTTCGAGGTATTCCGGGAGGTGCTTCGCGTCCTTGAACATGCGCCTTGTCGTGTTGAGCGCGGTCAGCACGGCCTCCTTGATGGACACGTCCTCGTGGGCGACTCGCCTGATGATGTGCGCGAGCGTTGCCGCTGGTATGTATCCCAGCTCGTGGCCGTGTGTTATCGCCGCGACCTCCGCGCTGATGCGGTCAAGCTCCTCATCGGACTTCCATCCGGGTTCGAAGTACAGGCCGATCGGGGCGACCCTCATCACGCCTCCGCAACCCTTGCTGTCGTTGATCGGCTCATTGATGGATCCGTTCGCCCCGGCGTGCATCGCGGACAGGCAGGTGTTGCCCGGTGCGCGTCTTGCAAACAGCTCCGGTATGTTGACGAGCCACGTGTACGCGTAAGGGTCTCCGTGGTCGATCGGGTACTCCGATGTCTGCGTCCTCAGCCAGTCGTTGTAGCACAATGCGACATAGGACGGATAGCTTCCCATGATGCCTCTGGTCATCCCTCGTGTGGTTCCGAGCAGAAGACCGTTCGCGGTGAAAAGCGTCATCTGGGTGTCGTCGGAGATCTGAGCCATACCATCGACCAGCTGGTATTCCGTTATGCCGGACTCTCCGTAGTTCTTGAAAATGCTGCCCTCGTCGTAGAACTCGACGGCATATCCAAGGGCGTCTCCGGCGGCTCCTCCTATGAGGCATCCCCTGTATTTGTCCAAATCCTTCATTTCAATAACCTATTTCATAGCTGCGCCTACTGCGGCTGCCTCGTAGTGCATCGCAGCGATACCGTCGAGCTGTGCCTTGATATCATCAAAGTCGCTATCCAGATTCAGCGTCCTGACACCGACTCGTTTTCCGCTCATGCGGTACTCGTTCTCCGGATAGACATCCTCGTCTGTTCTCGCGTAGAGGAGTATCCCAGACACCTCGTGGAGATGGGGGGAATCGAACCCCCGTCCGACGGCCGACCCCGAGGTCTTCTCCGGGCGCATCCTGCTGTTTATTTCTCAGCCCCTGACGTCATGCAGGCCTGCTGCCAGTAGGCTCAGTCGATTGAGTGTCGGAACGGACCCACCGACATGGTCCGCACCCAGTGGCCTCCTGAACGACGCCAGACACCAGGCTGGAGGCACCACCTGGGCTGACGGACTAAAGGTTCACGCGGCAATCAGGCGGCGAGAACGTAGTCGGTGCGGTTCTGTTCGGCACCTATTGGTTTGCACGCAGCGTTAGCGAGTTGAGCGCGCGTTCTCGGCCCGCTTCCCCTCGATCGACGACCGCCGTCGAAACCGATCATCCCCTATTGAGTTCATCAACTCACCGACCATCGAAACGATCGGACGTTACAGCGTATCTCCCAGCGTCAGGAAAAATCAAGAGCTAAACAATGAGCGGGAAAGGATACGAGGCTTGAAAACATTCAGCGCCTCGGCTCTAGGAGTCCAAGGCCGCCCTCGTCCCCGCCTGAGCCCCTTCGATAGCTCCGCTTATGTCCCCCTCTTCTGCCCCGTCCCTGTCTTGCACCCTGCCCTCGTCTTGCGCCCCGCCCTCGTCGCCCGCGAAGGAGGAGGCGCCCACGCGCATTGCGACAAGAGCTTCTCCGCTCGGCGCCTGAGAACCGCCAGCGGGTTCGATCGTCACAAAGATCTCGTCGCCGTCCTCGGGCATAAGATCAATGAACGCGAAGTCCATCCCTTTGCTCGGCGAATACACGCCCGCCGAACGCACTCCTTGCGCGTCGCGGACCCAGACCTGCAAAACCTTCGTCGAACTCGGCTCCGTCATGCCCTCGCTCATCTGGGAAGGCAAGGTGACAGCGGCCTTGCCCATCTCGCTCGACCAGGTGAGGGTTGCGATGTGCCCATCGGGCATTGTGTCGGTGGAGCGCTCAACGTCCTGACTCTGGTTGAGCATCGCATAAGAGTGCTCCTGAGACATGTCCGTGATCGCGCTCGCCCGCCCGATCCCGATCCCCACGACGAGCAGTGCGGCAGCTGCAGTGCTCCGCACTAGCCAGGGGCGAAGCCTATTGCGGAGAGGAAGGACTTGAGCAAGGGGCTCCTGTTCACCCCAAGCCATTCCTCCCGTTGACGAGGACGAGGACGAGGACGAGAACGAGGAGCGTATATCCGATGACACCGGGGCCAGCGCCTCTTCTGGAATTTGTTCGACTTCGTCGAGCCTTACGAAGAGAGCCTCTTTGAACCCGGCAGAAGGTTCAAGCGGGGCGAGTGAAGAGCCGAGGATACCGGCGAGCTCCATGTCAGCGGCCTCGCACTCGAAGCCCTCGACCTCATCGGGGTCGACGGGTTCATGACGATTGGCGTTCATCGCCCACCTCCCATGATCATTCCCAGTCGTGCGACGCCGTCGCGGATTCGTGTTTTCACAGTACCGAGCGGAGTATTCATCTGTTCGGCGATCTGTCGATGCGTGAGCCCCGTGAAGTAGGCGAGCTCGATTGTGGTCTTGTGCGGCTCTCCAAGGGCCTCGAGAGCATCTCGAACCTCCTTCGCCACGATGGACGCCTCGACGGCTTCCGCAGTCACATCGAAGGGCAGATCCTCATCAGGTCTGCGCTCCTCGCGCCTGCGGGCCGCCTCTGAGCTGCGGACCCTGTCGATCGCCCGTCGCCTCGTCATGGTGACGAGCCACGCCCTCGCACTCCCCTTTGAAGGGTCGAATGCTCCCGCTGTGCGCCATACTTCCAGGAGCGTCTCTTGGAGGATCTCCTCGGCCTGTGCTCGATCCACGAGGATTGACACTGCGAGCGCCAGGAGACGCGAAACCCATCGTCCGTAGAGGACTTCGAATGCATCGCGGTCCCCTGTCTTGATGAGTGCGAGAAGCTCCTCGTCCGTCGTTTCCGGGTTCTTCACGCGCCAATCTTAAGCGGCGCGCCCCCGTGCACATAGACGAGGAGATTTCTCTCCTTCTTCACCCGAAGGTGAAGGAGTAGAGCGCCAAGCCCGCAGGCACCTCGAGTTCGAGGATCCCCTCGCCCGACTCGGGCATATCAACGAGGGTCATCGAATTCGGGGCGCCCTCGATCTCGAGGCTCTTGCGTTCACCGTCGAGTGTCCAGGTGAGAACCCCGCTTCCGGAAATCACCAAGTCAACGCGTTTCCCTTTGTAATGGAGACGGAGTTTGCCTCCCTCCCCGTCCTCGGAAGGCGTGATCGACTCTCCTGAAACATTCCATTTGCCTTCAAGGGCGAAGAAGTGGGTGGCGAGTTTGTCCGGGAAGGCGTACTCGCCTTCACCTGCAAGGAGGCGCCCCCTCGCGGAGGGAGTTCCCTGGTGGCGCTCGGCACGCAACGCACCGAGGTAGGTTTCAGGTGTACGGTCATTCGCAAGATTCGTTTCCGGCTCATTCTTGGCGAATACCGGAGCGGGAAGATTCACATCCGGGTCCGCCTCCTTGAGGAGAGTTCGGATCTGATTCTCTGTTGCACCCTCCCCTCCTTCGCCGAAACGGATCGCTCTCACTGTGCCTGAAGCGTCCGACAAGTAGTGGGCGGGCCAGTAGTGATTATCGAAGTTCGTCCAGGTCACCAGGTCCGAGTCGAGAGCGACCGGGTAAGTGATGCCCAGCTTCTTCGTTCCTGCTTCAACATTCTCAGCAACTTTCTCGAAGGCGTATTCGGGGGCGTGTACGCCGATGACCTGCAGACCGGAATCCTTGTAGGTCTGGTAAAGCTTCTCAATGCCGGGCACTGAGCGTTGACAGTTGATGCACGAGTACGCCCAAAAGTCGATCAGGGTCACTCCCCGAGTGATCTCCTCTTGAGCAATCGCCCCAGCATCGGGAGTGTTGATCCACCCTTTGATCCCCTCGACTTTGGGAAGAGGACCACAATCCGCCAATCCTTCGGCACCGGGAACGCAGCGAGATGAAGAACCGTTGAGAGCTTCGTCGGTGCGTTGCTGGAGGCTCGAAGAGTAGTCGGGCAGGGCTCGTTGGATTGCAGCGGGAGCCCCCGTCACGATGCCGAGAGCCAGCGCGATCATTGCAATGCCTGCGATGGAGCGGATCTGGCGCTGATGGGAGCGGAAAGCTGCGATCCTTTCAGTGAGACGACGACCCGCGAGAGCGAAGAAAAGCAAGGGGATCGCGGTACCAAGGGCAAAGGAGAAAGCGAGGACGAGAGTCTCAGGCCCGATCCTTCCAGTGGTGCCTGCAACGGAAACGGCCGCGAGAACCGGGCCAGCACAGGGAACGTAGGCCGCGCCGAGGACGATTCCCAGCAAAAGGCCGTTCGAGGGCTTCTTCTGTCCTGTCGAACGACCGAAGCGCAGGAAGGGCTTTTCCAAAACCTCCATGACCCGTGGGACCAGCATGCCGATGCCGATCACAGTGAGGAGAACAACGCCCGTCCACTGAATGAAGCTCTGCGGTAAATGCAGGAGCGAAAGCAGCGCGGATCCAAGAAGAGTGAAGAAGGTGAAGGAGACGACAAGTCCCGCGACCACCAAGTAAGGGCGCCATTTCGAAGCTTCACTTTGGGGTTCAGATTTGGGAGCCAAAGGGCCTGCGATCTGGATCGTGGGGCGCGCTGATTGGGCACCTCCCGATAAGAAGATCACGGGGAGCACGGGGAGGATGCACGGCGAGATTCCCGTAATGAATCCGCCGAGCAATCCGATGAGGGCGACACTGAGCACGAGTCCACCTTTCATTCGACGACACCCCTGGTTCGAGGCCGAGCCGCTGGCGGATGGGATTCAACACACCCACAAGAAGTGGTCTTCCTCACACTCCTTGTTGCAATCCGAGCCCCTGTGGACTCCGAATCTCTCGTGGCAGCCGCTCGAAGGCTGTTGAGAATCATTGATCATCGAAAGGTTTCCCCATGCTCCCCAAGCTCGCAGCTTCCGCCCTCGTCATCTCGATCGCAGCCCTCGGTCTGAGCGCATGCTCGAATTCCTCCAATGGCGATGCCATGAAGGACCCGGCTTCGACGAATCAGCAGATGAAGGACTCGGGCTCAGGCGACGCCATGAAGGACGGCGACAAGATGAAAGATGGCGACGCCATGAAGGACGGCGACAAGATGAAAGATGGCGACGCCATGAAGGATGGCGACAAGATGAAAGACGGCGGCTCCATGTCTGAGGACTCAAAGGATTCGATGAAGAAGTGACCTTTGAGTGACAAACATGAGGGCCGGAATCGGGTTCTTCCGATTCCGGCCCTTCAGGCTTCGCCAAGCTCTGAGTCCTCTATGCCCGAGCTCCACCGAGCTCAGCGCTGGGGGCGCTTGGTGTAGCGGCGCATCGCGCGTTCGGCCTCGCGCTTGTCTTGCTTCTCGCGCAGGGCCTGGCGCTTATCCCACTCCTGTTTGCCCTTCGCCAAGGCAATCTCGACCTTCGCGCGTCCGCCGATGAAGTAGAGCTCGAGCGGAACAACCGTGTACCCCTTCGCGCTCACCTTCTGCTCGATGCGAAGAATCTCGGACTTGTGGAGCAACAGCTTGCGCTTACGAGTCGGAGCATGATTCGTCCACGAGCCTTGTGCATACATGGGAATATTCGCCCCGTACAGCCAGGCTTCACCATTCTTCGCTTCGACCCAGGCATCAACCAGTGAAGCCCGGCCCATGCGCAGTGCTTTCACCTCGGTGCCTGTGAGGACGATTCCCGCCTCCCAGGTCTCCTCAATGAGATAGTCGTGACGCGCCTTCTTATTGCGAGCGATGGTCTTCTTCTGGTCCGAGGCGGCCTTTCGGCGCTCGCCCTCGGTCGGCTTTTGTTTCTTCCACTCCTTGGGCACAGCGCCCCCTCTCACTTTCCGTTTCACAGCACCCAGGATCGGCACATGCCCCCGGTCCTAGACCAGATCGATCAGCCCTCGATAAGAGCGATCAGGCCGCCCAGTTTAGCGCTGATTCACAGATACCCCATCGGGTCAACATTCACGCCGTTCTGCACAATACCGAAATGCAGGTGGCATCCCGTCGCATACCCGGTCATCCCGACCTCGCCGAGAATGGTGCCCGCAGAAACCGATTGGCCGGCAGACACGTAGATCGCCTGCATGTGCAAATACTCCGAGATTACAGAGTTACCTCCGACGATCCCGTGACTGACATCCACGTAGTTGCCCGCTGAATAGTCAGAGCCCACATGCGAGACAACCCCATCAGCCGCAGCAAACACCGGTTCACCGCATTGCGCGGCCAGATCCACTCCGGAATGGTACTTCTCATAGCCGAGGACGGGGTGGAAGCGCCAACCGAAAGGCGAAGTGATGACCATCGACTGGGGCAGCACCGGATTCGTAAAGCCCGCAGAGGAAACGTAGTAGCGGCCGTTCGAACGGTTCTCCGCGTCAATCTGTTGCAGGCGCGCGGTGCGCTCCTCATAATCGGCCTGAGCCTGGGCGAGCTGAGCATCGAGCTCACTCTTCTTCGAATCCCACTCGGCCTGTTTCACCTGAGCCTCAGCCTTCGCCCTCTCAAGCTCTTCAAGTCCCGCCTGCGCTTGTGCTTCCGCAGTCTTCGCATCATCGAGGGACCTGGCTGCCTGGTCCTCCAAAGCGGCAATACGATCAGTGATCGCCTGCTGGCGTCCGAGCTGGGTGCGCTGAGTCGTCTGGATATCGATTGCGGCATTCAAGGCCTGGGACTGGGTCCTCGCCATTGCATCGGCCGCGGAGGCTCGCTGGTCGATCGTCTCCGTGCCGGACTTCGTCAAAGCGAGGACCACAGCTGAACTTGATCCGTTTTGATACATGCGTCGAGCCAGGTCGCCGATTGCATCATTGGCGTCCTGCTGACGGGCTTGAGCCTGAGCGACCTCCTCATTCAAGGCGTCTTGTTGTCCTCTCGCTGCGGTGAGCTGTCCAAGGGCGATCTCATGCTCACGATTCGCCGTGTCCCTTCGCGCCGTGGCCTCTTCGACGGCCTGCTGCGCCACGGGGATCTTCTCATTCGCCGCAGTGAGGTCAAGGAAGACCTGTGCGAGATTCGCATCAATATCCTCGATCTCCGATTCCAGGGCATCCACTCGCGCTGCAGCCTGTTCTTGGGCTTCGGCGACCTCTTCGCGCGACTCCTCGGCCAGTGCGGGAGAGACGGCCTGGGTGAGGGCGAGGCCGAAGAGGGCCAAAGAAACGACGGCGAGGCGCTGTGCCCGAACAAAACGAGGATTCACCGACTTCATGTCACACCTTCGTGTACTTCGCGAGGGACACCGCGGAGGCGATGAGTGCCAAGAGGACCGCGGCAAGAATGAGGAGAGGCGTCATGATCCACACTTCACGAACGCCAATGAAACGCGTCCATTGGAAAGCAGGCTGCAACCAGCCCTGCACCAGGAACACCACAAAGGCGAAAAGGGAGGCGACCGCGAGCAGGGCACCGGTAACGGCGGCGAGCGCACCCTCGATCATGAAGGGCGCTTGGATGAACAGATTCGATGCACCCACATAGCGCATGATCTGCGTTTCCTGCTCACGACTCATCGCCGACAAGCGGATCGTCGTGGAGATGAGGAGGATCGCCGCAACGATCATCACCGCGCCGAGGCCGAGGGCGAGCAGGCGGGCCGCGTCGATCACTTTGAACAGGGGCTCAATGATTTCACGCTGATCCTTGACCTCGGATACTCCCGCGACTCCGGAGAACTCCTCTTTGATGATCGAATACTGCTCCGGGTCGACGAGCTTGACGCGGAAGGACACCTGCATCATGTCCGCACTCGTCCACTGGCCGATCGTCGAGTCCCCGTAGAGCCTTTTGAAGTTCTCGTAGGCCTCTTCCTTCGACTCCTCGTAGACCTCTTTCACATAGGGCTGCATTTCAGGCGATTTGAGTTTGGCCCTCACCTGGGAGATCTGCTCTGTATTCGCCTCAGAACCATTGCAGGAAGGATTGCCATCATTGATGGCGCACATGTAGATCGAGACCTCGATCTTGTCGTACCACTCGGACTTCATGTGCATGACCTGCATCTGAGACAGGCCCGCGACCCCCACGAAAAGGAGGGAAACGAAGGTGACGAGGATGACGGCGACGGACATCGCCCGGTTGCGTGAAAGGCCCTTACCGACCTCGGAAAGAATGAATCGGAGTTTCATCTGCTCACCTCGCCGCCCCGTAGACGCCGCGCGACTGGTCGCGAACAACCTCGCCGCCTTGCAATTCGATGACGCGTTTGCGCAGCTGATTCACGATCTCGGCATCATGCGTCGCCATGACGACTGTCGTTCCCTGACGGTTGATCCGATCGAGGAGTCGCATGATCCCCAAAGAGGTCTCAGGATCGAGGTTTCCGGTGGGCTCATCCGCGAGGAGGAGCTCGGGGCGGTTCACCATCGCACGGGCGATCGCGACGCGCTGTTCTTCGCCGCCGGAGAGTTCATGCGGCAGGCGCTTCTCCTTGCCTGCCAGATCCACGAGCTCCAGCGCCTCGGGAACAGCCGAGCGGATCTGATGTTTGGACTTGCCGATCACTTGCATCGCAAGGGCGACATTCTCGTACACCGTCTTGGAGGGCAGGAGGCGGAAGTCCTGGAAAACTGTGCCGATCTGACGGCGCAGTTTGGGAACCGACCAATTGGAGATCTTCGAAACATCTTGTCCGAGGACCCACACTTTCCCGGATGTCGCTTTGATCTCGCGCATCACGAGCTGCAGGAAGGTCGACTTGCCCGAACCGGACTTGCCGACGAGGAACACGAACTCTTCGCGTTCAACTTCCAGGGTGACGCTATCGAGGGCGGGTTTCGCACCTGGCATGTACACCATGGTGACGTCGTCGAATCGAATCATGAGGCCGTCCAGTCGGGTTTATGGTCTGTGCCAGCCTAAGCAGGACCATCCCCGGCGAGGCCCATGACACGCCGCGCGAAACGGGTGGAGCCTCAGATACCCCTCCACCTTCACATACAGCTCCGCCCTCACATACAGCTTGGCCCTCGCGACCCGCAGATGCGGATGGCGAGGGCGGATGCTCGATGCTTTAGTTCTGCGCCTCGTTCTGCTGGTTCTTGCGCCAGCGGATTCCCGCATTGATGAAGCCATCAATATCGCCGTCGAACACCGACTGCGGGTTGCCGGATTCGAACTGGGTGCGCAAGTCCTTCACCATCGTGTAGGGCTGGAGCACGTAGGAGCGCATCTGATCACCCCAGGAGGCCTTCACATCTCCGGCGAGTTCTTTCTTCTTCGCCTGCTCCTCTTCGTGGCGCAGCACCAAGAGCCGGGATTGGAGGACTCGAAGGGCTGCAGCACGGTTCTGAATCTGCGACTTCTCATCCTGCATCGACACGACAATGCCGGTCGGGATGTGAGTCATACGCACCGCCGAGTCCGTCGTATTGACGGACTGGCCGCCCGGGCCCGAAGAGCGGAACACGTCAACCTTGAGCTCGCTGTCAGGAATGTCAATGTGATCGGTCGATTCGATGAGCGGAATAACCTCGACCGCGGCGAAAGACGTCTGGCGACGCCCCTGATTGTCGAAGGGACTGATGCGCACGAGGCGGTGCGTCCCCGCCTCGACGGAGAGAGTGCCATAAGCGTAGGGAGCCTGCACCTCGAAGGTCGCGGACTTCAAACCGGCCTCTTCGGCGTAGGAGGTGTCCATGACCTTCGTCGCATATCCGTGGCGCTCCGCCCAGCGCAAATACATGCGCAAAAGGATTTCAGCGAAGTCCGCCGCGTCGACTCCGCCCGCGCCCGAGCGGATCGTGATGACGGCATTGCGCTCGTCGTATTCGCCGTCGAGGAGAGTGCGGATCTCAAGGTCGGAGATATCAGCCTTGAGAGCTTCAAGGTCGGCCTCCGCCTCGGCGAGGATCTCTGCGGCCTCCTCGGGATCCTCCCCGGCCATTTCCACCATCGCTTCGAGATCGTCGATGCGTTCAGACATGCGGATCACGCGGTCGAGCTCGGACTGGCGGTGGCTCAGCGCGGATGTCACCTCCTGCGCGGCGGCAGGGTCGTCCCACAGATCGGGAGCAGTCGCCTTCTTCTCAAGCTCGGCGATCTGCGAGCGCAGGCGTTCGGGCTGCACGACGGCGAGGACATTGTCCATCGTCTGGCGCAGTCCTTGGATCTCTTCTGGGAATTCAATGGCCACGGGCACAGCCTAGTCGATTGACCGAGGAGGCTGTGCCCGTGGCTGAGAGCCGGCCCGAAAATGCTCAGATGAGCCCGTAACTCACCATCGTGTCCGCGACCTTGACGAAACCGGCCAGGTTCGCGGCGGCGACATAATCGCCTTCAACACCGTACTCGTCGGCGGTTTCAATGGCGGTGTGGTGAATGTTCACCATGATCTGGTGAAGCTTGGAGTCGGTCTCGTCGAAGCTCCATTGGGTGCGCCCGGAGTTCTGCTGCATTTCAAGGGCGGAGGTTGCCACACCGCCCGCATTCGAGGCCTTGCCGGGAGCGTACGCAACGCCCGCGGCCTGCAGGGCTTCGATCGCGTCGGGGGTCGTCGGCATATTCGCACCCTCTGCGACAAGGGTGACGCCATTGGCGATCAGGGATTTCGCCCCTTCGAGGGGCAACTCGTTCTGAGTGGCGCAGGGAAGGGCGATATCACAGGGGACATCCCAGATGGAGCCGGAGGAAATGAATCGTGCATCTGTGCGCTGTTCGACGTAGTCGGAGACTCGTCCTCGGCGCACTTCCTTAATCTCCTTCAAGAGTTCGAGGTCGATGCCGGCCTCGTCAACGATGTAGCCGGAGGAGTCGGACACGGCGAGGACCGTGGCGCCGAGCTGCTGAGCCTTCTCACTCGCATAAATCGCCACATTGCCCGAACCGGAGACTACGACCTTCTTGCCGTCGAAAGATGTGGAACGGGTCTTGAGCATTTCCTCAGCGAAGTAGACGAGGCCGTAGCCGGTCGCTTCCGTGCGGGCGAAGGAACCACCCCAGTCGAGGCCCTTGCCGGTGATGACCCCCGCGTCGAAACGGTTCGCGAGGCGCTTGTACTGGCCGAAGAGATAGCCGATCTCGCGCCCGCCCACGCCAATGTCACCGGCGGGAACATCGGTGTCGGGGCCAATATGGCGGAAAAGCTCAGTCATGAAGGATTGGCAAAAACGCATGATCTCCGCATCGGACTTGCCCTTCGGGTCGAAGTCGGAGCCACCCTTGCCGCCGCCGATGGGCAGACCGGTCAGAGCATTTTTGAAGACCTGCTCGAAGCCGAGGAACTTAATGATGGACAGGTTCACCGAGGGGTGGAAGCGCAATCCGCCCTTGAAGGGGCCGATGGCCGAGTTGAATTGGACGCGAAACCCTCGGTTCACGTGGATGCGCTTGGCGTCGTCAGCCCAGGGGACGCGGAAAATGATCTGGCGCTCGGGTTCGACGATACGGTCAAAAATCGCAAGATCCGCGTATTCGGGCTTCTTCTCAACAAGAGGCGCGATCGTGAGGAGAACCTCGTAGACGGCCTGGTGGAACTCATTTTGCCCGGGGTTGTGATCGAGCACGGCCTGGAACACAGGGCGAAGAGTGTCGGACAGACGATTCACATCAAGGTTGCTCATGCCTTGAATATTGTCAGGAGCGATCCACTTCTTTGAGCCCCATCCCGCATATTGACCCAACTTGTGAGAAATTTGACCCCCAAAGCCCCAAGTTTTACCTTTCCACCACGTGCGTTTTACTTTCACCACTCCTTTTGCATTCAAAGTAAAGACAAGTCAAGAGACGTGCATCCTCATCACTGAGCCGCCCCCACCCTGGCATTCGACCACTGAGTGAGCACCGGCCCCACAGAACCAGCGATCACCTGAGGAACAATGGGCAGGCGCGCCCTCGTTGTGAGCTGAACACGCACACTATCCCCCTCGCGTTCAAGATCGAGAAGCTCAACACCATCCCCGACATCACAAGTGGATGCCCCCAGGGAAGACAAGGCCTCCTGGGCGACATTCCACGATTCCTTCTCCGACACATTCAAAGAGAGCGCACCCTCCTGATTGAAGTAGCTCAGAGAGTCCACAATCCCTGCAGTCGCCGCCGCGACACGATCCGCACACGCCAAGAGGCGACGGTCCTCAATCGAAACCGCAGTGATCGCTGAGGAGATGAACACGAAAACGGCGACGAAGAACAGGCTCGCCCCCATGAGCAAGCCAATGCGGCCCTCTTCACGGTCCGAGGATCGTCCTGCGCACGAGAATTCTCCTCCTTCCTGGAAAAGAGAACAACGCGATTCACCCATCGAGTCTCACCCCATCCACGAGGGACACCGCAGTGACCGATATAGGCATGCAGACTCGCTCACCGAGCCAAGCGGGAAGGAGAGGCAGAGGAATCGAAGTCGAGACCGTCACCGACACATCCCTGAGCTCGCCAGAACACTGCCTGCATCCGATTTCGGTCGAGGGCGTAGAGGGCACATGAAAGTCAGCGAAAGCCAATTCGACTTGCGCCAGCGCCGTCGCCTGGTCCTCCGGGTGATCCGCGAGGACGCGAGCGGCCTCGCGGGCCCCGCCCTCGGCCGCGAAAAGACCCGCCTGCACCTGGGCGAGGGCGAGGATCGCATAGATCAAGGGGACGAGGAGGATCACGCTCAAACCGATGAACTCCACCACAGCTTCGCCCGACTCCTCACGCACAAGGGCCCTAGCCGAGCGCTTCACCTGTGAGAAAAACCGAAGCATCACTCCTCCTCGACCAGCGCTGAACCCGAAGCACGCAACCAGGAGGGACCGAGGTTCACCAGCAGTGGAAGATCCGCCTTCACCGTGACCACCAGGACGCTCCTACCTCCGAGGGCTTCACGCGAAGTCGAAACCTCGTAGTGGCGGGCACCCACAAGCCCATCGAGGAGGGCTTCGGTCCGTTCCACGGCCTCAGCGTCCTGCGCTTCGAGGAGAGCACCGCGCCTCGCGCCCTCGCTCGCGGCCGCAATCACCATGTTCCTCGTGTGCAGGGCGAAGGCGAATTGCAAGAGAGCGAGGACGAGGAAGAGGACGAGCCCCTGAACGAGGACATAGGAAACAACCTCGGAGCCCTCTTCGTTCTCGAGCCCTCTCGTGTCAGATCGAAGAGAGGGAATCCATCGCATGGTTGAAAATCTCCACGAGCCTTTGGGAGGCAACCCCCCAGATCAGGACCACAAGGGCCGCTGTCATCAAGGTGATGAGCACCCAGCCGGGCACATCGCCGCGCTCCGCATCTCCTCTTGGGCGCAACGCGTCCTTCGCGCCCGCAAGCCAGGCGAGCATCGTGATTCTCAGTTGATCCATGTGTAATCTCCTCCGTGACGGACATGCAGGTGTCGGGAATGTTGAGGAATGGGGCAAGCCGGTGAGTCCCGGCCAACGAGCCCTCATGGCGTCAGACTCAGGGCCATGAGCCCCGGGTAGAGGGCGAAAACAATCGTGACCGGCAAGATCAAGAACACGACGGGCACGAGCATCGCGATCTCACGTTTCCCGCCCTCTTCCATGAGGCTTTGGCGGGCGGCCTCGCGGATGTCTTTTGCCTGATCATGCAAAACCCTCGCCAAAGGAGAGCCGCGTTCGATTGCGGTGACGAGTGTGTGACACAGGCGGTCCAAGGGCGCAGAATCGTTTCGCTCCGCCAATTCGAGCAGTGCCCTCGACGAGGGTGTTCCCAGTCTGATCTGCGATGTCGTCCTTTCGATCTCCTCAGACAAGTCGCTGCGCGAAATCCGGGCGATCCTTTCAAGCGCTGCGGGAATGGACTCGCCCGCCCCGACTGCGAGTGCGAGGAGTTCCGAAGCGTCGGGCACTTGAGCGTCGATGCGTCTTTGTCGGGCTCGCGCCTTCACGCCAAGTCGCTGATCCCAGGCCGCCGCCCCGATCAGGGCGCCGACAGCAATGAGGATGAGGACGAGGACGAGTCCGCCATTACCCTTCGACATGGCGAGGGGTGTTCCGATTGCGAGGCAGAGGATCATCCCCGTGATTGCGGCGATCACCTGGTGGAGTCTAAAGGCAGGCAGGTCCGCTTCTTTTCCCAAGAGGATGAGACGTCGGCGCACCGATGTCGATGTTGAGCCGATCGCTTCGAGGAGGGAGACGACAAAAGAGCTCTGAGTGAAACTCAGTGCCCCCTGAGCCACAGCGGGGCGACCGGCTCTCACCCTCTGAGCGAAAAGCTGCCTTTTCGAAACGCGGGCTGAACGGATCAGGAGGATTCCCATAGACCAGAGGATCCCCACGCCCGCGGGCGCCGCGTATTCCAACTCGGGGATCATCGCATCGTCCTCGGATCTGCGGAAAGGCGCGCCACGTACTGCATCGCCAGGTACGCGATGATGCTCACGGCCGCGCCGGACACGAGGACGAGGACACCTCCCGGGGAGTTCCACGTCTTCGCAGCCTGGGGTTGAGCGGAGATCAACATGAGGACAAGCCAGGGGGCGACGACCGCGAGGCGTGCAGCGTTCACTGTCCAGGATTGTCGGGCTTCGAGTTCGCCTCGGATCCTGAGGTCTTCACGCAGAAGAACACCGAGTTCGCGTAAGAGGACAGATAAATCCGCGCCTCCGACCTCGCGGGCCAGGCGAAGAGCTTCAACGATCCGGTCGGCAACGGGGTCGGCGAGCCTCGCCTTCAAACGGGTGAGGGCCACATCGAAACGCCCCTCCGCCCGATAGTCGGCTCCGAAAGCAGCGAAAGCGGGACGCAACTCGAGCGGGCCGGACTCCCCCAAGTCGGAGAGCAGTTCAGGAAGACCCGCTCCGGCGCGCACTCCCGACACCAAGGAGTCGACGACCTCGGGCCAGGCTTCGCGCGCTCGCTTCGCCCTCGTCCGCGAACGGGCGGCGATCATCATCTGCGGGAGTGGGACGGTGATGAGAGCGACAATGAGGGAGACGGCGAGGACCTGCGTCCACGCGAAAACACCAACGAAGACGACAAGCATTGTCGCGATGGAGAGCGCGATCACTCGGGGGACGCTGAGCCCTTTGACTCTGGCTCGCGTCACCTGATCCGCCCAGGCGAGATACCAGCGGGGCTTGCGCCATGTGAACTTCGGCGAACCCGTGAATGCGGACATGACGAGGACCCATCCGACTCCCATGAGGAGTCCCACAAGCACCGTGCCCATCAGAAAACTCCTCGATCGGCAAGCGCTTGCCCGTTATAGGCGATCGAGGGGACGGGGAATCCGGCCATGGCGAATCGGCCGGCCAGTTCAGCCACTCCCGCGCCGCGCACGATCCGGCCCCGCGATGTGCTCCACAGGGGGGAGACCTCAATGCGATCGCCCTCAACGCGTCCGGGAAGATGGAGGATTTCACCGACACGGCGTCGCCCATCTGCATCGCGCTCCACATGGCACACAAGATCAACACTGGAAGCAAGGGTTGGGACAACGAAGTCGGTCGTGACATTCTCGCCCGCAAGGAGCGGCAGCATCGTGAGTTTGCCCAATGCTTCGCGCGCCGAGTTCGCATGAACGGTCGCCATTCCCGGCACTCCGGCGTTAAGGGCGAGGAGAAGATCAAGGGCCTCCGGGCCCCGGACCTCGCCGACGATCAGACACTCGGGACGCATCCTCAGGGTTTCACGGACCAGGTCCCTCAAGGTCACTTCGCCGCGTCCCTCGATATTACCCGGTCGGGTCTGCAATGCGACCCCATCCCGGTTCTTCAATCCCAGTTCGAAGACCTCTTCGCAAGAGATCACGCGCCTCGTCCTCGGCAATTCGCCTGCGAGGGCGCGAAGGAGGGTCGTCTTGCCCGCCTGGGTGGCGCCAGAAACGAGGATCGAAAGGCCCGCACCGACTGCGCAGGTGAGGAAATCCGCCATTTCGGCGCTCAGCATCCCAGCATTCACGAGGTCTTTAAGGCTGCGGGCCTTTTGTACGTGCTTGCGGATATTCACCGACCAGTGGCGGCCCGCGACCGGCGGGATGACGACGTGGAGACGCTCGCCGCCTTTGAGCATCGCATCAACAAAGGGGGAAGACAGATCGAGGCGCCTGCCCGAATGGTGCAGCATTCTCTCCACGAGGTCGCGCACCTGCTGATCTGTGAGGATCACCGTCGTCAGCTCCGCCACCCCGTTCTTCGCGACGAATACTTTGGAAGGGGAATTGATCCACAGTTCTTCCACCTCCGGGTCATCAATGAGGGGCTGTAGGGGTCCGAGTCCTGCGACCTGTGCCATGAGTTCTGCGCTGAACTCTTCGCGGGCCGCGGGCGCCATTGGTGGGGAGAGCAAGTCGATTGCTTCATCGACGAGGGCGATGATCTCTTGCGAGGAGCTCGCCGGATCCACGCCGCGCAGGGCAAGACGCTCACGGATCCATTCAACGTGGTCTTCAACCTGAGCTTCAGCCATTCCTTAACTCCACTGCGCTGTGTCGAGAAACGTCCAGAACATGTTCCAAGCTCGCGTGAAAAGCGTGCCCGTAACATGTGGCATTATTCGGAAACTATCAGCGCGAGGAGTGAAGGACAAGGCTCGTCCACGGGCTGTGGATAAGCTGTTCGAAGAGCAAGGGTGAGAACGCCTTCACTGAGCGCGCGCAATGAGGGGCTCCGAGGGGCCGGATTCGACGCGATTCTTCGCGATTCGTCGCGAGTTTGGGTGACAAGCGACGCGCCGAAGGTGCCTGCACAGCGGCGACATGTACCGTGGATCTGTGAAGCGTGCGAAGACTCCCCTCGAACTCGCGGCCCTCGCGACTTGTGCCGTCCCCGGATTCCAGATCGTCGCATTGTGCGCACCCCAGTTCTCCGACGAAGTCAGCTCTGTCACTGGAGTCATTGACGCGCGCGGCGACAAGTGGACCGTCACCTGCCCCCACGACAGCGTCGGCGGACTCGACCTCGATGCCGAGTCAGGGGTCCTCGCACGCCTCGCAAAGGCGCGCGATGCGAGAAAACTCCCCTTCGACGTCCCTCGTATCCACGGCATGACTTTCACGCCCCAAGGCGACCGGGTGATCGTCCACCAGAACCTCGGCGGACGCACCATGAACGAAGAGGATTTCGACGACCCGCATATCCTGCCGTCGTCTCTGGGCAAATCCCTCGCGGCGCTGCACAATCTGCCTCCTGTGACCTACACGGGCGTTGACCTGCCCGCCTATTCGGCGACGGAATGCCGTGACCGCCACTACGCGCTCCTCGACGAAGCTGCTGCGAATGTCCTCATCCCCGCGAACCTGTGGAACCGTTGGGATGCCGCCCTGGAAGAGATATCCCTGTGGCGTTTCGCTCCCGCCCCGATCCATGGTGATCTTCAGGGGAACTCGCTCGTCCTCGACCATTCAGTGGTGCGCGCGATGACGGGGTTTTCTTCCGCTCATGTCGGAGATCCCGCTCAAGACATCGCGTGGATTCTCGCCCAGGCCTGCGAAGCCTTCTTCGATCGTTTCCGCGAGGCCTACTCCCAGGAGCGTTCGGTGGTGGATCTTCACCTTTTCACGAGGGCGCAGCTTTTGTCTGAACTCGCGATCATTCGCTGGCTCGTGCACGGATTACACGCCGAGGATGCTTCGATCATTGAGGATGCACGCGACATGCTCACCGATTTGTCGCAGGATCTGGGCGAGGATGAGCTCGTTGCCCGACGATCATATTCCCCGTCTGCCAAGGTGGAAAGCAGTGTGCAAGACGCCGAAGAAGAAGACGGAATTGATCCTCACAGCGCGCCGACTCAACCTTTGAGCATGTCCGAGCACGCTCAGGCAGTCGAGGATGAAGAGGGCGCCTGATTCCCCTCCCCCTGCTTGTCGAGAGCGTCCATGAGGAGTTTGTCAAGACTCGTGTGCGGATCCAGGCCTGCTTTCTTTTCAAGTTCATCCAATTCCACGACCTCGCCGGAGGAAACGAAAGCGAGAAGCGGACGAACTGAAGATTCCTCTTCATGGACTGCCATCCATGCTGCGCGATACAGGCGGAGCTGGGTCGCGAAATAGCGGAGCCTGTCTCGAGGTGCTCCCCTCGACGCCGACACCCCCGTCTTCCAATCGACGATCACTGTGCGTCCCTGGGCATCAGTGAAAACCGCATCGATCCGCCCCGTGACACTAATCCCCGCGAGTTCGAGGGCGAAGGGCTCTTCAATGGCCAGAGGCCTGCCGTTTCTCACGATATCCAATTCGAGAAAGTTCTTCTGCATCCGCTCCAGGCGGGCGCGCCCGTCCTCGTCAAGAGACTCGACTCCGACGATCGGCTCTTCCCACAGCTCACCACTGGCCTGGTGGAGTTGGCGTTCGGCCCACGCGTGGAAGATCGTGCCAAGAGAGGCATACTCACTGGGCGCCTTGGGCATGGGTCGTCGGATCTGTTCAGCGAAGGCCTGCGGATCGTCGATCAAACGAGACACTGAGGTCGCGGGAACCTGATCCGACCACAGGAGCATCGTGTGCTGCTCCGCATTGAGGCGACGCTCCTCAAGGAGTGCGACGACATCGCGCACACGTGCGGAGTCGCCGAGTTCGGCGAGGATCTCGAAAACCTCGCGCTCTGAGTCCATCTCGGCTCTCACCTGCCGGACCTTGTCGGCCGCCAGAGCGATCGCCCGACGGGAAGGACCCGGCTGAGGCGGGAATGAGGCCCCCTCCTCTTTCACCATGAGTTCCTCGATCAGCTCGCCCTCGGGCTTGGGGGTGATGCAGGAGCCGAGAGACTCAAGTTCCCCTTCAAGGAGCCTTCGAGTCTGCGCGTCCACTTCACAGCGGCGACCGTTCCCCCAGGAGACGACCCCTGAGTCCAGTGAATCCTGAAGGTCCTTCACGAGGGCCTGACGTGATTCCTCAAGGTAACGGGAAGGTTCACGAGGAGTCTTTGCCTGGTTGATCCACGATCCGACGAGGAGTTCATCGTGCTTCGCGCGAGTAAGGGCGACGTAGGCGAGGCGGCGTTCCTCACGCTCCAAGTGGGCGCCGAGCGCCACCTTGTAGCTGCCCTCCAGCCACTTCTTGAAGGCAGTGGAGGGATTTTTCCCCTCCGTGAGATCCATGTCGAATTCGGGCAGATCCTCATAGTCGCCACGTAAAGGATGAGGGAGTTCACCCAAGTCATTAATCCATCCGGATTGTGCAGGCGCGGGCGCACTCCAGGTAACCGACTTGCCCCTATGAGTGGGAAACTCCGCGTCGCTGAGCCCGGCTATGACGACGCCATCCCATTCGAGGCCTTTCGCCGCGTGGATCGTGAGGATCTGAACGGCATCAGGATCTGCTTCAAGAGCCACCCCCTCCAGACCGTTCTCCTCTTCTTGTGCCGCATCCAACCAGGCGAGTAGACCGAGGAGCGTCGGAGAGGGAATGGACTGCTCAAAAACTGCGATGACGTCGATGAATGAGTCGAGGGCTTCACGAGATCCAAGGCCGAGGGGATCTGCGATCGCGTCGTCAAGGATCCCCATCGTCCCCATCGCGGACTCAGCGAGTTCAACCAGTCCTCTCCCCCGCATGGCGCGCAAACGCCTGAGCCGCTGGCCCAAAAGTGCGAGACGCTTAGCTCCTGCTTCGCTCATTGCAGGGCCTTGAGCCGAGCGTCGCCACCCCGGGGCCGGTGGGTGGTCAACGGCGTCGAGCAGGAGTGCGCTGTGCGGGTCGCGCCCCGCTTCGAGGGCAAGGTGGCGCGCCCAAGCCCCCAGGACCGCTAAATCAGCAGAACCGATGTCCGCACGGACGAGGAGGCGCGCAAGATCCGATGAGGCCTGAACGTCCGCAGTGATCGCCAGAGTTGAGCGAAGATCCGCGACCGCGGGCTGGTCGAGGAGGCCACCTAATCCGATGATCTGCGTGGGAATCCCGCGTTCACGCAATTCTCGGTCGATCGCGAGGAAGGGTCTGCGTTTGCGTCCGAGCACCGCGATCGAGTACTTCTCGCCCCTGTGGGCGCTTCGAAGCCCTTCGACATAGTCCGCAATGATCCGCGTCTGTTCCTCCAGGTTCTGCCCGTAGGCGATTGTCACGCGGCCCTCTTCGGCTCCCGGAGACTCTATGAGCACAGGCGACACGGCCTTATCTGCACTTTCACGCAGCGGGGCCGCTACCTTGTTCGCAGCGAGGAGGATCCGTCGATCATTACGCCACGCGGTTGACAGGCTGAGGGTCTGATCCTCATGCACCTCACCCCCTTGGAAGCGCTCCAAGAAAGACTCCAAAGAGGACGCCGAAGCGCCTCTCCACCCGTAGATCGCCTGATTGGGATCACCGACGGCTGTCACCGGATGATCGTGGAACAGAGTCGATAAGAAGGTCATTTGGATGATGGAGGTGTCTTGGAACTCGTCAAGGAGCACGCACTTGTGCTCGGCCCTGATCTGTTTGACCGCTTCAGGGGATTCGGTGACGATCTTCGTGGCGAGCAGGAGTTGATCGGAGAAGTCCAAAAAACCTTCTTCGCGTTTGCGGCGTTGGAACTCACGGATCGGCTCAAGCAGAGCGAGGCGCTTCTCATTGGCAGCCCGCATCTCACGAATGGTGGTGTTGCCCTCTCCGGCGGCTGAGAGTTCCACGCCGAATTCGTCGAGGAGGGTCGCGCCCTCGTCAAGCTCAAGGCCATGATCGGCGAGCTTTCCCGCCAAAGACAGGGCTTTCTTCGCGGCGTCCACGATCTTCAAGTCGGGGTGCAGAACTCGGGGCCAATTCGCGAGGATCTCGGTCATCATTTGCACTGCGCCCGCTTGTCCGAGCATGCGGAAGTCCGGGTCGAGGCCGATTGCGAGCCCGTGCTCTTGAACGATCCTTTGAGCGAAGGAATTGTAGGTGAGGGCGATGGGTTCCCCATCGAGTCTTTCCCTGTCGGTTTCTTCCCACTCGGGCATTTGTGCGAGTGTGTGGAGGCGACGACGCAGGCGCTCGCCCAGTTCACCCGCCGCCTTCTTCGTGAAGGTCAAGCCCAGAACGGACGAGGGGGTGATCTCCTCATGGTTGGCGACCGCCCACAGGACCCGCATCGTCATGGTCTCCGTTTTGCCTGATCCCGCGCCCGCGACGACGAGGAGCGGACGCAAAGGAGATTCAATGATCCTTTCTTGTTCGGGCGTCGGCGATAGTCCGGGGTCAATGACCTCTTGGATCCTTGCCGCTGAAAGCATGGGGCTCCTCATATCAGTCCACCGTCCTTCGACCATGGGTGTGCGCAGGGCACGAGCGCGTGAAGGGACATGTCGCGCAGCGCTGCTCCTCCGGGCTCGCATTGAGTGTTGACGCGCGTGCGAGTGTCCCGACTTCTTCGATTCTGCTGAGCCATTGGGCACGCTGATCCTCATCCAATGGGCCTTGGGACAGGGTCTTAGCCTTCCCATCGTCGAAGAGGAAAACGAGCTTCGCGTCGGCGACCTCGTAGCCGAGGGCTCGAAGGGCGAGCTGGTAGACGGCGAGCTGCGGATGGGCTTTCGCTTGGGCTTTCCCCACTGCGGCACCGGTCTTAAGGTCCGTGATGACGACGCCTTCTTTCTGCTTTTCGATGCGGTCGAGGCGCCCTGTGATCATGACCTGTCCGATCTGGACGCGGATATTTTTCTCGACCTCAACCTCCTCCTCATGTTGGGCGCAGTAGGCCGCGAAAGCCTGGGCCTTCTTGCGGGCCCTTTCACTAAAGTCGAGTCCCTCCCAGGTGGAGGTGTCAATGTCGAGTTCTGCGAGCATCGACTCGAGGCGAGTGAGGAGCTCCTCTTCGCGGGCGTGAGGGAGTTCCTCGGCGAGGGCGTGCAGGAGCGTACCCAAGGATTGGGCGACTCCACCGCCCCCTTCGGCGCCGATCGAGGAAAGGAACCAGCGCAGCGGACAGTTCAGGGCCGCTTCAATCCTCGAAGGCGAGAGGTGCACGAGTCCGGAGTTGATCGGCTCATTCGAACTCAAGGGTCCCTCACCGGTCCAGGTGTCCGGGTCTGCTGAGCGGATTCCCTCTTTGCTGAGCAGTGCGAGCAGAGTGATCGCCGTCTCCTGGTCCTCGGCCTCGTCCTCGCGGGCAGCGGCTCTTCGCAGGTCCGCGACCTGTCCGGCCAGATTGAGGGGCGCAGGGGCCGGGGTGAGCAGCGGATCGCCCTGATCGGCCGCATCGGCGTGTTGGGCGAGTAAGTGGAAAAAGAACGAGGGTGCGTCGTTTTCGGCACTGACCGCGCCAATATGCACGACCCGGGTGCATCGCGACAGCGCCGCAGCCAAGAGCCTGCGCTCGTCGTCAAGGACGGCCCTCCTGGCTTCACGAGGATCGTCGAGGAGGACTCGAGCGCCCGAAGCATCCTGCCCGAAACGGCCTGCGCCAAGATCGGCGAGCAGATCGGCGCGCAAGGCGCGGGTGCGTAAACGCGTATTCGGCCACGCCCCCTCCTGCAGGCCAATGATCGAGACGACCTCGAAATGGGCTCCCATTGCTTGCGCAGGTGTCAGGACTGAGACTCCGGCGGGGCGTGTGGAGACTCTGGCGATCGTATCAACGGGCACCCCCTTATCCAGGAGGTCTTTCGCAAAGTCGGCGGCCGTCTTTCCCGGATTACGCTGCTCCCACACGTCGGCGACGCGCATGAGGGCGACGACGGCGTCAAGCTGGTCGTCGTACCAGTTTGCGTCTTCACCTCTGGCGAGTGCCGCATCTTTCCACGAGTCCGCAACTCCCGCGGCCTGCCAGATGCGCCACAGCGCCTCCTGGGGGCGTTCACGCCAGGCACCGACGCGCGCAGCCCAGATCCTCGCAGCAGCGTCCAGGCCCTCTTCGAGGGGGCTCGTCTCTGCCCGAGCAGCAAACTCGTGTGAGAGGCGCAGTTCTTCACCTTCGAGAAGGTCACGAACTGAAAGGGCCCGGCCGAATTTCGCCGAATCCTCACCGCTCCCCTCCTTGTTGTCATTCACGAGGGAGAGGCGGGCGAGCAGACGGTGGACTTCCAAAGCGTCACAGGACACGAGGGGGGATGCGATGAGGGTGTTCGCGCGAATCGGATCACGAGCATCATCGGGCATGGCGATGAGTTCGAGAAGGACCCGGGTACTAGCCTGGGCGGCGAAATCGAAGGCCCTGGATGCCCCGTTGACCGGAACCCCGCCGCGGCGCAGATGACGGGTGAACTCGTGGACAGCCGAAGCGGATCTGACGATCACGGCCTGCTTGTCCCAGGGGATGCCCTCGTGCAGGTGATGACGCCTCAGAGCATGGGCGATATGGGCTCCGAGCTGGGCGTTCGAACCGCCGAGGTGGGCGATGATTGAGCCTTCGTCGTATCGGGCTTCACCCTCGCCCTCACTTCGCGGCTTTTCCACCCCCACCCGGCGGCGCCCGTGGGGGCCGGACTGGGTGATCCCGGAGACCACATCCACAAGAGCCCTACGGATTCGCGGCGGCTGGGCCTTCACCCCTGCGAGTTCCATGACCTCAGCGTCAATTGTCTTCGCCAGCCTCAGATCCAAGTGGGGCTCGCCGCCGCGGTAACTCGCGACCGCAACATCAGGATCTGCGAAGGCGAGGATTCTGGCCCCCGCCCCTTCAAGGGCGTGCAGGAGGTGGATCGTCGAAGGCGTACAGTCCTGCAGATCATCCACGATCACAAGATCGGGCACAAGAGGCCCGCATTCGATCCCGACCCCGGGCCCGCGAGCATCCCAATTCTCAATGAGTTCAGCGGCGAGGGTCTGGATGCGGGCCAGATCAACACGCAGCACATCGCGGTGCTCAACCGTGAACTCCGGCGCATCCAGGTAGGCCCGGAGCAGGGCGGCGGCCGCAACCCACTGGGGGAAAGCGAATTCTTTTCCTGCCTCTTCCAGGCTGTCAGCGTCGAGTCCGGCTTCACCGGCGCGGGCGAAAAGATCACGCAGTTCAGCGCGGAAAGCCTCCATTGCGCGCATCTGGGCGGGCATGGATTGGGGCCAGGGGGCGTCGACCTGTTCAATGAGGCGGGCGAGGATCTCGTCGAAGAGTGCGCCCGTCACCAGTTCCACTCCGGCGAGAGGATCCGCACGAGACAGCCTCCACGTCGTCACGATCCGGTGGGCGAAAGACGCGGGGGTCCGCACTGGGCGGACCTCATGAGGGGCGAGCGCTTGGGCCCGAGCGCTCAGACGATCCGCTCGCACCCGGTCCGGCACGAGCAGGAGCACCGATTGCCCCTGCTTCACCCCGGCCTCAAGAGCTGCGAGGGCGCAGGTGGTCCGACCGCTCCCAGGGGCGCCGCGCACCACGAGGGAGCGGTCTTGGCTGGCCTCAACGACTGCTGTTTGAGCCTCGTCGAGGGCGGGCAAGTCCGCCCACCCCTCGGGCCTGGGGCGCAGCTCAATGTGGATTTCGCTCATGACGGAATCATCCCAGAGGGCATAGTCATCTGCGGACCCTTAGCATGAGAGCAGTATCGATCCTCATGGAGGCACATATGAACATCATCATCGGGGTGCGCGGTTCGGCCCGCGAACTGGCCATCGACGTCGACTTGGACTTCGACGAGCTCTCCAGCCGCGTCGAAGCCGCCATCCGGGATGGCAGCGTCCTCGACCTCGTCGATTCGAAGAAGGAACGCTACCTTATTCCCGCGAACGCCATCGGCTATGTGCAGATGAGTGAGCAGGCCGAGCGCCGCGTCGGATTCGCAATCGGCTGAGCGAGCACAGCGCGGCTGAGCGACTTCCAGGCCCGGTGCGTCACTGAAAAAGACGCAC
>ERZ773042.98-NODE-98-length-66141-cov-47.971885_pt1 | contig 66141 bp, 58 predicted proteins | sample MGYA00511664_ERZ773042 | MGnify/ENA primary metagenome ERZ773042 (study PRJEB29015, sample SAMEA2737984) | human oral metagenome | biome: human oral; feature: human-associated habitat; material: dental | place: China | collected 2036 ... | reverse complement strand
TCTCATCTCAACTTTCTTGCGCCACCCGGCGGGCGCACCGCATTGGTGCAATCAGCCAAGGCTAAGCCATAGTGCGGGACGAAGATGAAATACCCTGTGACTTTCGATAATGAAACCAATACATGGTAAATTACCTACCATGTATTGGTTTCATTTCCAATTATATAGGGGATTATTGCCATGCTGATGGAGTTCACGTTCGAGAATTTTAAGTGCTACCGCGACGAGACGACGCTCAATATGACTGCTGCATCTTTGAGCGAGCATTCGGACAGTCTCATTGCGGTCAATGGAACCAACAAGATGCTTCCGGTTGCTGCCATTTACGGTCCCAACGGCGGCGGCAAATCGAGTGTGCTCCAAGCCTTCGAGTGCCTTGCTCACACCGTCGTGTACCCGTTCATCCTCATGCGATGTAAGGGCGGCGAGCTTCGTCCGGTGGATGCGAGACCATATCTCTACGATGCCGGCTCGAGAGAGGGACCGACGTCGTTCAAGATCCTCTTCCAAGTAGGTGACTACAGCTATCGCTACATTCTTGCCGTATCCCAGGGGAACGTATCTGAGGAATACCTCCACAGGCGCAAGTCCGGAAGGGGTGCGACGGCAATGTTGTTCGAGCGCGAGGGTGGCTCCATCAAGCTTGGGGCAAGCCTGAATCGCAGGGGCGTAAGCACAAACATCGACGAAATGATGCCATACCTTTCATATCTTGCCATCAACCATGACTTCGAGGCGATTGAGGAGGCGTTCGGCTGGTTTATCCAGGGCACCCAGCTAGACTACTCGCATGCCTCTCAGGAGGACTTCTTCATCGAGGTTAGCGACTCAGATGAGAGACAGAAGATCATCGAGTTGTTCAATGGCATGGGTATCGATGTCGCCGATTTTCGCTTTGAGCACAGTTCGGACGACAAGCTGGTAGGGGTCTACCTCAAACATAGGGTGGACGAGTCCTGTGAGGTTGAGCTGAGCGAGGAGTCCAACGGCACAAAGAAGCTCTTCGGACTGATTCCACGGATTCTTCGCGTGTTGGACGAGGGAACGATCCTTGTCGTCGATGAGCTTGACGCAAAGCTCCACCCAAAACTACTTCGCTACATCATCCGGCTATTCACCTCTCATGTGACGAACCCGAGGGGTGCGCAGCTTATCTTCACCTCACACGACGTCTCGACGCTCAACAGCGCGGTGTTTCGTCGTGACGAAATCTGGTTTGCAGCGAAGAGCGAAGAAGGGTCGTCGAGACTCTACTCGCTTGCCGATATCGCTGACGTGGACGGTCAGCGCGTCCGCACGCACAACGCGTACGACAAGCAGTACCTCGAGGGGCGTTACGGTGCGGACCCATACCTGAGCAACATGCTCGAATGGGACGGCGTACATGAGCAATAAGCCGCCAAAGCACAGCGAGAGGAAGGCGGCGCGCTCTGCGGCCTCGCGGATGAAGGAGGGGTGGTCGCGCAAGAGACGCCCCGCGCCTTTTGTACCGATAAATCCCGAGCGCCACCTGATCGTGACCGAGGGTACGAAAACGGAACCGCTCTATTTCGAGGCTATCAGGTTGCGTGTCAACAACCGTTATCACGGCCAGTGGGTGACAATGGAAGTTGTCGGTACCGGCAAGCATACCAGGGGACTTCTCGATCGTGCAGTCACTCTGGCGGAGGAAAGTGCCACAGGATTCAGTCACGTATGGGTGGTTCTGGATAAGGACAGCTTTTCCGCCGAGGATTTCAATGGCGTTGTGCAGGGGTGCCAGGACCTTGATGCGGGCGGAGCAGTGTTTCATGCAATATGGTCGAATGAATGTTTTGAGCTCTGGTATATCCTTCATTTCGAATACCTGCAGACGCCACTGTCAAGGGACGACTATGAAGGCAAGCTGACGGGGTATCTTGACAATCTGGGCATAGGTAGGTATGCGAAGAACCGTAAGGACATGTTCGATGTCCTTGAGCCGAGGTTAAAGGAGGCACAGCGAAATGCCAAAAGGCTCGAGAAGATGAATGAGGGAAAGACGCCGGCCGAGTCATGTCCCGGTACGTCGGTACATCAAATGATTGAGCATCTGCTGCCATACTTCTCGGATGAGGGCAGGCAAAACGCCTCCACTATGTGATGGGTATTAGCCTGATAAACGGTGTTGCCTCATCGCCGCCCAAGGGTATATCCGTGCTGGCTGTGTTAACCCTATTCTGACACGGCGCGGCAACACTCTACTCCCACGTCACCCAATACGGAGAACATGGGGGCGGCTTGGCGAGCAGCTCGATCGGGTCGTCGGAGCGGCAGGCTTCGTGCACCGACGTAAGTCAAAAGAGGCAACCGTATCAGAATAGGGTTAACACATCCCTCCTTGATAAGATACTCTTATCAAGGAGGTGCATCATGGTGGTGCATGTGCTCACGGTATCCTCGAAGGGGCAGGTCGTGCTCCCCGTGTCGATGCGTAAGGCAATGGAGATGGAGAGTGGATCCAAACTCGCTGCGTACGCTACGAGGGGTCATCATGCTCAAACCCATAACCGTGCCAGGCGAAGAGAACTTTGAGATCTGGCTCGATGAGGCGTTGGACTGGGCCGAGACGTCGGCCTTGAGGCATCGGAGGTGGATGATGCCATTGTGGCGGTGCGCTCGAGGAGGCGCACATGAGGATTGTTGTCGACGCTAACGTCATCATATCCGGCGTGTTCTTTGGCGACGCACTGCGTAAGGTCGTGGAGGCCGTGGCCGCGCGCGAGGTAAGCGTCTCGGCAACTCCCGAAAGGGCTGATGAAGCGTGTCGGGTGTTGGAGGTGGAAGAGCCGTTTCGACGCAAAGGGCTCGCAACTTGCATGCAGTCCCATCATGATCTGCCCCATACGCAGGGTCAAGACTATACCAGTGTTCATGATGGCTTCACCGGACACGGGCAGGGAGAAGAGCGTGTTCGACTGCTGCCGTCACCTGATCGTGAGCTCGCGAGGGCTGCTCACCTTTCGTCCGTGACTGACATGCCCATGTGTTAGCGCCAACCTGATCTAGCTCCTTTGTGGCTGGCTCAGACCGACGCTCACAGCAACCATGTCGTGGGAGTGATCGGGACCGATCTCGGCCGATGCGTTTTATGAGCTCGGTATGTCAAGTAAGCTGGCGTATGTATCCAAGTCCTTGTCGGAAAAGACATTGAAGACCACGGTGATCTGGGACTTGCTTGCCCCAAGCCATTCGCGTACCGTGTGAACGGCGATCTTTGCGGCCTCCTCTTGCGGAAAGCCGAACACGCCCGTGCCGATGCAGCAGAGGGCTATGGAGGACAATCGGCTCCGGTCCGCTAGCTCCAGACAACTGCGATAGCAGCTGGCAAGCTGCGCGCGGTGCAGGGCCGTCGGGTGTCCGCTCGCGATGGGACCGACCGTGTGGATGACATGTCTCGATGGCAGGTTGTAGGCTTTGGTGATCTTCGCGGACCCCGTAGGCTCCTCGTGGCCTTGGGCGTCCATGATCTTGGCGCATTCCATGCGCAGCTGCACCCCCGCGAAGGTATGGATCGCGTTGTCGATGCAATGGTGCCCGGGCCGCCAGCACCCCAGCATCTGGCTGTTGGCCGCGTTCACGACGGCATCTGCGGCCAGGGTCGTGATGTCGCCTCTCCACAGGCGGATGCGGGGATGAGCGGGGCTTGCAACAGCATCGTCCACCGACGCGGTTCCCGCATCCTCGATGAGCCCCTTGAGCAGCTCGTCCTGCATTCGGAGCCAGCGTTCGTCCGCCGGCATCGGTGGCCTGGTATTGACCAGCGCGCGAAACGCGCTCCATAGCTCATCGGCGCTCCTTGTTACGGGCGCGTCGATGCTACGCTCATCGCACAGACTCGCAACCAGATGTTCCAGCAGCTGCGCTTTACGTTCTTGCTCCATCCTATGCCCCCTCGAAATCGGTCAACGATAGCGCCTCAAAAAGCACTTTGTCGATATCGCCGCTCAGGAGGAACGAACGGCCGTGTATCTCGGCTGGCGCATACGCCTCCCTGTAGTTGACACACGCGTAGCGTGCCTGTGGGTTTGCGTACGTGCGGCGCCAGAAGGGGTACTTCACGATGGCCGGCGTGTTCATTCCTACGCCCAGCTCAAGGTAGAGCACCCTACCCTCGCTGTGAGCGTTGAGGTAGTCACTGTACCGGTTCGCAGCCGCATGCCAGCCTTCGTCCTCCACGAAGGTGTCATCTGCCCTCAGGTTCATGCTCATGGGTTCGCCGCACTTGGGACAGTGCGGTACGAGCTCTGTCGGCACCCGCATGCCGCGCTGTTCCTCGACCATGAGCCTTACAGCCTCACGGTTGTCGTAGGTGACGTTGTGGCAGGGTACGCTGCACTGCCAAAGGCCATAGTCGCCTTGGGTGTAGAACAGGCGCTCCTTCGGGAACCCCGCCAGCTGAAACTGGTGGTCCACATTGGTGGTCAGCACAAAGAAGTCCTTGCAGTCCAGCAGCTTAAGCAGCTTTTTGTAGGTGTCCTTGGGCGCCTTCACGTAGCGGTTGTACCATATGTGGCGGCTCCAGTAGGCCCACTGCTCCTCCAGCGTTGGGAAGGGGAAGAAGCCGGCCGTGTACATGTCGGTGAACCCGCGCGCCTCGATGAAGTCGGAGAAGTGGCGCCGGAATCGCTCTCCGTCGTAGGTGAGCCCGGCTGCCGTCGAAAGTCCCGATCCGGCGCCCACCACCACGGCTTCTGCCGCATGGATGACCTCGACGAGCTCTTTTACGTTGTCGTGGGCGTGACCCATCTGCATCTCAATCCTTCAAATTCTTGACAGCTTACTTGCAAACAACGCTGATGCGCTGCTGGATATGGTCTCCGGACTCGATCTCGTCCACCATGGCTATGGCGTAGTCGGCATAGGAGATGATGGACTCGTTGCGGTCATTGAGGGTGAGCTCCTCTCCGGCAAGGATATACTCGCCCGTGCGCTCGCCCTCGGCCTGGAAGTCGCCTGCGGGGCTGATGTAGGTCCACCTCACATCGTCGCGCTCGCGCAGGTCGCTCAGGGCCTCGGCCATGGCAGACGCCAGGGGCTTGAACATCTCGGGAAAGTCCGGCGTCTCGGAGACGGTCATGGTGTGCTCTGGGTTCACGTACAGGCTTCCGGCACCACCCACGACGAGCAGACGCGTGCCCGTGCCGGATAGGATGTCGCACAGGTGCGCCAGTGTGGTGGAATGCTGAGGCAGCGTCTCGAAGGTCCAGGCACCGAAGGCGTCTACCACGGCGTCGAAGCCGACGAGGTCCTTAGGCGTCAGGTCCATGATGTCTTTGACCACGACGTTCTCAGCGACGGTCCTGTTCTCGGAGCGTACGAACGCGGTGACATCGTTGCCACGCTCGACGGCCTCTCTCACGATGAGCTGACCTGCCTTGCCGTTTGCCGCCACTACCGCGATCTTCTTGGCCATGATCGGTTCCTTTCCGTTGTGACGCCCTTTGCGCCGTTGCCTTCTGACAGGTTGCATAGTAGAATCAATGCATGCCATATGGAAGTAGGCACTATATTGTGCCGTAGGTACCTATTGGTGACTATTAATGTATCCGCCTGTGTAGAAGTAGTTGAAACATGAACAAGAAGCTCGATACTCTTCCTGCGTGCCCCGTGGAAACCACGCTCAGCCTCATTGGCAACAAGTGGCAGGTGTTCATCCTGCGCGATCTGGGCCTCAACGGTACCATGCGCTTCAAGGAGCTGCAGCGCTCCATAGGCAAGATATCCCAGAAGGTGCTTACCACGAACCTGCGCTCCATGGAGGAGTTTGGGATCGTGAGCCGCGAGGCGTTCGCTGAGGTTCCGCCGCGCGTGGAGTATTCGCTCACCGAGCTGGGACAGAGCCTCAAGCCCGTGCTCGACGCCATGCGGGTATGGGGCGAGAGATACAAGGAACGCCTGCGTAAGGGCTAGCGCGCATCGAGGGCGCGATGCGGCCGCTAAACTCGATCGTTTGCAAGCGGGTCACGTTTCCCCTGGTCATACGCTATTCCGCATACGCCTTTCCAAGGCTGTAGCCGTCGGGCAGAAATGGCCAGTCCGGTCTATCCGCTTCGCGTCCACCAACACAAACACCCTTACCGTAAATACGTGCACAAGAGTTCAAATATAGAGTGTCATTTCATGTATGATCCTGATATCAGTAACCGTCATTTGGTGTCAACGGGGTCTTGTCGGAACGAGGGCGGAACATGGTCACAGAGCTTAGAAGGAAGATGTACGACAGTCTGCTCGAATGGAAGCTCCGTGACCACGGGACCTCTGCAGCGTTCGTGGACGGCGCACGGCGTGTGGGCAAGAGCACCATCTGCGAGCGGTTTGCCCAGCGCGAGTACCGCTCGTACCTGTTGGTCGACTTCGCGCACCTTCCAGGTGGCGTTCGCGATATATTCGAGCAGGACTCAGGAGACCTCGACGTCTTCTTTCTCAAGCTCTCTGCAGTCTATGGCAAGACGCTGTACCAGCGCGAGTCCGTGGTGATCTTTGATGAGGTTCAGCTCTACGAACCCGCGCGTCAGCTCATCAAGTACCTGGTGGCAGACGGCCGATACGACTACATCGAGACTGGTTCGCTCGTTACCCTGAAGAAGCACGAGGGTAAGCGTGATACGCTCATACCGTCAGAGGAGGAGCACCTGAAGATGTATCCGCTCGACTTTGAGGAGTTCCTCTGGGCAAAGGGCGATGAGGCGACGATGCCGGCACTTTGGACCTTCTTCAGGAGACAGATGCCGCTGGGGCAGGCGCTGCACCGTCGCGTCATGAACGATTTTCGTACGTACATGCTCGTCGGTGGTATGCCACAGGCGGTCTGCGAGTTCGTGAGGAGTGGGGATCTGGAGCAGGTTGATCGCATCAAGCGACGTATCGTCAACCTGTATCGCGAGGACGTCTCGAAGTTTGCTAAGGGCTATGAGGCCCGCGTCTTTGCAATCTTCGACCAGATACCATCACAGCTGTCAAAGCGAGAGAAGAAGTTTAAGCTCGCCGATCTCGGTAGGTCCGCCCGCTTTCGCAGCTACAAGGACGCATTCGTTTGGCTCGACGAAACGATGGTGGTGAACACCTGCCTCAACGCCGAGGATCCCGGAGGTGCGCTGGCCATGAGCGCCGACCACTCGACGCTCAAATGCTACATGGGCGACACGGGACTGCTGGTCACGCTTGCGTTCTGGGACCAGGCGTACCACGATAACGACCTGTACCGTGCGATACTGCTTGATAGGATGAACGTCAACGAGGGGATGCTTGCGGAGAATGTGGTGGCTCAGATGCTGCGTGCGGCGGGCCATCAGCTGTTCTTCTACTCTCGGTCGGACTCCAGGACGCGCGCCAACACGATGGAGATCGACTTCCTTGTGCCGCGAGGTCGCAAGATTTGCCCGGTTGAGGTGAAGTCTGGCCGCTACCAGAGGCATGCCTCGCTCGATAAGTTCACCGTAAGGTTTGGCAAGCGCTTGGGCCAGAGCTACATCCTCTATGGCAAGGATGTCATGGAGAAGGACGGGATCATTCATCTTCCCCTGTATATGGCGATGTTCCTGTAGCCGGTTGCGCGCAGAATATCGTCGCCGGCGTCATCGCCATGGTCGTCGTCATCGCCGTGTCTACCCTCGTGACGTTCCTCCTTGGCTTTACCAAGAAGGAGCTCGACACGAGTGCCGAGGCAGCACGGCCCGTCGCGTAAGACATATCCTTGGCTTGTGACCGCTGCGATGCGCCACCGTGGCTCTGCTGTACTGGCCGCGCTATCTTCGGGAGGAAAAACCAATATGAAGCAGCTCCTCATCCGCGCCGACGACATGGGTTACAGCTATGCGGTGGACCTCGGCATTGCCCGCACCGTGCGCGAGGGTCTCGTCCGCTCCGTAGGGGTCATGCCCAACATGCCCGAGGCCGGGCGCGGCTGGTCGTGGATTTCTGATCAAAACGTCGCCGTCGGACAGCACACCAACATCTGCCTTGGCAGGCCATGCGCAGATCCCAGCAAGATCGGCAGCCTTCTGCAGGAGGGCGGCGAGTTCAAGAGCAGCCGAGAGTATCGAGATTGCTTCAAGGAAGGGCGCGACTTCGTCGTGTTCGATGAGGCGGTCATCGAGATCGAGGCTCAGCACGAGCGCTTTTGCCAGATCGTGGGTCGCGAACCTGACTACTTCGAGGCACACGCAGTCCAGAGCGTCAACCTCATGCGTGCCATCTCCCATGTGGCGGAAAGCCACGGCCTCAAGGAACAGCCCGTCTCGTTTGATCCCAGAGCCACCGTACGCTGCGGCTCGACCGACGTCCGCATGGTGATGCGCTCCATGTTGCCTGGCTATAGCCCCAAAGCTGCGATCAAGGCGGCCGTCGGGGATATGGTGGGCGGGGAGACCGTGGTCTTCGTCTGTCACCCCGGCTACCTCGACCAGTTCATTCTCACTCACTCCTCGCTCACCGAGGACCGCACCAAGGAGGTCGATGCCCTCATCGACCCCGAATTGCGCTCATGGCTCGAGGCGCAGCCCGACCTCAGGCTCGTAGACTACCGGGACCTGTAGCCCCATCTGCTCGCGTGCAGGGGCCTGAGCCAGACGCTCCGACGTGCTCGCCAACCATGGTTCTGACTCGGAGATGAGCTGGCGGATCCTGACGCAAGCGCCATCGGGTCCTCGAGCAACCGCCCCGCAGTCTGGCGGGCGGTTGCTCGGACGTATTTGCCCAGTTGGCTCCTTTTTTATAGTGCCCCGCAATCTGGCGGGCGGTTTCCTACGTGCACGGGCGCCGCGCGCGTGCCACCCTCGGGTGGCAATCACTGTCTTTTACGCCGCCCGCCAACGTTTCGTGCTTGTATGGGGCTCTGGAAATGGGGCCACGGGAGGCTGAAGGCCAGTGGCCTTGGCGTGGCAGGACGTGGGGAGGATAGCCGATGGGTACAGCGAGACACGCGGTGGGGATGGGATGTGGGCGAGGGGCGTCGGGGTTCCTGAGGGCGCTTCACGCGGAGTTGCTGAAGCTGCGCTCCTATCCCGTGATGTGGGTGACGCTTGGGCTTACGGTCTCCATCTCGATGCTTGCGGGCGCCTACCTCACGCACACGGCGCTCGTCCATCCCGAGAACGCCGGGGGACTGACCCCCACGTCTGCCTACCAATACGTGTTTTCCGTGTCACAGCTTGGGTTTGTCCTTGTCGGCTGCCTCTTGCTGCATGTGGAGGAGGGAACGGGGCTGTCCTCCTCCCTACTCGCGGTTCCGCGAAGGGGGAGGCTCCTTGCCGCGAAGATCGCGGCAACCGTCGCGATCACCCTCCCTGCGTCGCTGGCCTCGGCCGGCGGGGCATATGCGGCGCGTACGGTTGCCCTTGTGGTCCACGGGGTCTCGGCGGCTCCGACCGACGCAGACCTTTCCCAACTCGTCCTGCTCGTTACCTGGTGGGTGGAGCTTGCCCTGCTCGTGATGTGCGCGTCGGTCTGCGTGAGGAGGTCCCTGCCTGTTATGGCAGTGACCATCGCTATGCTCCTGATGCTCTCCTCCATCCTTTGCACGATCACCAAGCTCGCGAACTGGCTTCCCGACCAGCTGGTGAGCGGGCTCCTCCGATCCCTCTCGGGGGGAGAGGGCGTCGAGCTCGCCCCCATCGCCGCGATGGTGGCTTGGCTTGTCGTGGTCTACGCGGGAGCCCGCGTGTCCATAGCCAGGTGGGGCGTGTGTAGGTAGGCACATAGGCGTGTGTAGGTAGGCACATAGGTAAACGATACGAAAGGAAGTGGCGACATGATAGACGTGCGAGGGCTGACGAAGTCCTATGGTGGGAGGAAGGCGGTGGATAACGTGAGCTTCACGGCTGCGGCCGGGCGCGTCACGGCGCTGCTCGGTCCAAACGGTGCCGGAAAGACCACCACCATACGCGTCCTCCTTGGGCTCGAGCGGGCCGACTGTGGCGTGGCCCTCGTTGACGGGAGGACTTACCGCGACCTTACGGCCCCGCTTCGCGAGGTGGGGGTGCTCTTTGACGGATCGGGGGCCGCAGGGTTTCGCACTCCCCGGACGCACCTCGCCTGGCTCGCCGCCAGTAATGGCATCGATCGGAGGCGCATAGCCAAGGTCCTGGATGAGGTGGGCCTTGCCTCGGCTGCGAGCAAGCGCGTCTCGACCTTCTCGCTCGGCATGGGGCAGCGCCTGGGAATCGCCGCCGCGCTACTCGGGGATCCCAAAACCGTGGTGCTCGACGAGCCCATGAACGGATTGGATGCCGAGGGAATACGCTGGGTCCGATCCCTCGTTCGCAGGCTCGCAGGTGAGGGCAGGACGGTCCTCGTGACGAGCCACCTGCTGCATGAGGTGCAGGAGACGGCCGACGATTTGGTGGTCATGACCCAAGGGTGCATCGTAAGGCGGGGTGTGACCTCTGAGCTCGTCGCCGGGCATCGCGACCTGGAGGAGGCCTACTTCGACTGGACCGCCGGTAAGGGAGAGTACGTGTCGAGAGACTCCCGTGACGGCGGGAGTCTTTCTGGGAGGGAGGCGTCATGACGGGCGTACGAGGAGGCGTTGGCTTTGGCTGCTACCTGAGGGCCGAGGCTGTCAAGCTGCTCAGCCATCGTGCCATCATGGTTGTCGCGCTCCTCTCCCTTGCGACGGGCATATCTATCACGTGGTTCGATACGCCAGTGGTGGTAAGGCACATGCAGGAGGGAAGCAAACTTCTGGCTCCTGGCCTGACCTACGAGGGCATGGGGTTCGACATGGTGCCCCTCTGCGGACTCGGCATGGTGGCTGTCGGTGTGCTCTGCGCCTCGGGGGAGTATCGCGACCACGGTCTGCGGACGAGCCTTTTGGTCATGCAGAAAAAGCTTCCCCTTCTGGTCGCGCAGACCCTTGTCCTGACGCTGTTCTGCCTGGTCGTTGCAATGGTGTCGGTTATCAGCCTGTCGCTTGTCTCGCAGTGGAGGCTCGGGGAGCTCTCGGTGATAAGGGAGGGGATTCCCGCAGAGCTGGCTCTGCACTGGGTGGGAGGGACCTTCTACCTGGTTGTTTGCGCGCTCATCTCCTTCTTCTTGACGCATGCCTTCCGTGACGCGGCCGTCCCGCTGTTTATCATGACCGGCATGTCGCTCATGACCTTTATCCTGCTGTCGATCACGACGCTCACGCGCTGGCTGCCCACCGTGGTGGGAGTGATGCTCTTTGAGCCTAACCTCGTCACGAGCTCATACCCCGAAGTGGCCATGTCTGTGCCAACTGCTGTGGCGGTCTTGGTCGGATGGACAACCCTATCGGGCGCGATCGCCTTCGTGCTGTTTGCCCGCAGGTCGGCCCAGTAGCTTGGGAGGGTGGACGTGGGCTATCATGGGTCTGGTGGTGGGATTGGGACTGGGTGAGTTGGCTAGTGCGAGTGGTGAGGCGGCGTGTGCCGTACGCCACGGGCGCCATGACCGTGCCCATGTGCCTGCGGTCGTGAGGCTTGTCGCTGATAGGAGTGCCATGATGGGGACGAGTCGTCTGCCGAGAGGGTCGTTTCGCAGATTTGCCCTGATGCTTTCCGGCGCCCTCGTCTTGGTTGGCCTCACACTCAGCGTGCCGCAGGCAAATGACTCCCCGACCATCGCCTGGGCTGCCATCGCGCTCGTATCCATCTTCATTGCGCTATTCGCTTGCGTCCTGTGGCTTGCCTTTGATGCCACTCGCTCGCAGCTTGAGCGTAGACGCGCGCTGCGCCGCGCCGAGACATACGACAGGATCCGCCGCGATGCCGAGACCCGGGCTCGCGTGGCGGGTGAGCTTCACGACAGCGTCGGGCACGATCTCACTGCGATCATTGCGCTCGTGGAGGGCGCGAGGGCGGCAGGGCAGGGTGCGGGCGAGGTCCTCGGCCGGGTGAGCGAGCTTGCTCGCGCAGGCCTCGCGGACACGCGTCGGGCCGTCGCCGCCCTCGAGGCGCCGGAGGGGACGGCAGTGACGGTTTCCGAACGCTCTTGGGGGCAGATCGCCCGACTGCCCGAGCGGGCGCATGCCGCCGGCGTCGCCGCCCCGTTCTCTGAGACGGGGCGCAGGCCCACTGACGGCGTCCAGTCTGAGCTTGCATACCTGGTGGTGCGTGAGGGCATCACGAACATGCTGCGCCACGCCCAGGACGCAGGCTGCGTCGTCGTATCGGTCGATCATCGCGCTGACGGCTGCTGTGCCGTGGCGGTTCGCGACGATGGCAACTGTGGTGACAGAGCAGGTGAGGGTTCCCGTCCTGCGGGAAAGGACGCCGGGACGGGACTGCGCCGCCTCAAGGAGCGTCTGGTCGCCCTGGGCGGGTCTCTCTCGTGGGGACCCGACGAGGGCGGATGGTCCCTCGAGGCCCTCATCCCCCCTGCAAAGGACCAGCTGTGTGGGGACGAAATCCAACCGTGTCAGGATGAGAGTGCTTGATGATACGGGTGATGCTGGTAGACGATCAGCGGGAGGTGCGAGACGGGCTCACGCTCATGATGTCCAAGTTTGCCGATCTTCACGTAGTCTCGCGCTGCGCGAACGGCGCTGAGGCTATGGAGGAGCTGCGTTGCCTCGACGCGTCTGGCGCGGCGCTGCCTGACGTCGTCCTCATGGACGTGCGCATGCCCGTCATGGACGGCATAGATGCCACGCGTCGCATCGTGCGCTCTTGGCCCTCCGTCCGCGTGCTTGTCCTCACCACCTATGACCAAGACGACTATGCGTTTGGCGCGCTTGCCGTTGGGGCGTCCGGGTTTCTGCTTAAGGACTCGGCGGTCGGCACGATCGTAGGGGCGATCCGCTCGGTGGCGGCAGGCGACGCTGTGCTTTCCCCGCGCGTGACACGCGAGCTCATAGCGCGGGCCATTCCCAACCGCACGCTATCTGCCTCCGATCGCTTCTCCGTGCTGCCGCCGCGAGAGCTCAAGATGGCCGAGCTCGTCTCTGAGGGCCTCTCCAACGCCGAGATAGCCGAGCGACTGTCTATAGAGGCTTCGTCGGTCAAGCGCTCTATCACGCGCATCCTCTCAAAGCTTGGGCTGAGGGATCGCGTACAGATAGCCGTGGCCTGGTACAAGGCTGGGCGCTTCTCGTGACCTTGGTGCATGCAGACAGGTTTGGTAGGCTTGTGGCTTCGGGCTCTGCGGTCAGTTGCTCGTGGCGTCTCGCGCGGCGTCGCCTTGCACAGCGGCGTCTCGCACGGCGTCGTTCGTCCTTCCCAAAATGCGCTTTTCCGTGAGGGTCCGGGCACAGAGTGCGCCTTTCCGTGAGGCGACGCCACGTTTGCGCAGGTGAGGAAAAGCGCACTCTACGGAAAAGCGCATTTTGGACGGGCGACGTCACGGAAAAGCGCACTCTGCGCGCGGATCTCACGGAAAAGCGCATTCTGCACGTTGGATCTCACGGAAAAGCGCATTCTGCACGTTGGATCTCACGGAAAAGCGCATTCTGCACGTTGGATCTCACGGAAAAGCGCACTTTGGCTCGCTCGCCCAGAGCCCGCCTCACGGAAAAGCGCACTTTGGCAATCCTCGCCCAGAGCTCGCCTCACGGAAACCCGCATTCTGCTCCCCGCGGACGCCTGCCCCCGCAGACGCCTATCCCCGCGATGCCTGCCCCGGCGATGCTCTTCGAACGTTTGAGACTCCTTCTGTCATGTGACCTACAATGTAAGAGGGGAGCGGGAAGGAGACCATCAAACCATCCCTAGGTCTAAGCCCTGTTCTCTCGAAGACTCGCGTTCTCGTCCGTTTGGGGTGCTTGCATATGGCTGGCTTCTTTGTCGTGTTGCTCGGGTTTTGGTTTCTGCTCGCACTTGTGGCCATCGGATTCATCCTCGCAGGCATCATCGTCTCTGCCGTCTTTGCCGCCGGTGCAAGGGGGCGTGCCGCGCGGGGAGAGACCCTCGGCGCCAAGAAGGCCATCCCCATCGTCCTCTTCATCCTTGGTTTGATTCCGCTCACCCTCGTGATCGGTGCGGTCATCTTCATTACTGTCTTGGACGCTCCGTACAAGGCACAGCGGGATATATCGGACAGGGCCTATGCCTACGTGCACTCACATGATGCCGAGGGACTTGCTCGCATGCTCGACTCGCAGCCTGGTGTCGCCGTCGGTGACCCTTCGGACCAGCGTGCTGTGAGCCTTGGGCAATCACTCTTGGATCTAGCGATCAAAGAGGACGATCCGTCAACGGCCAAGGTTCTGCTCGACCGGGGTGTCACGCCTGATGGAAACGATCTCAGAGCCGCGTGCAACTGGGAGGATGGGGGCGCGTCTGGCCCTCATGCGGAGTCGACCCTCCAGTCTGGTAAGGACACCTATAACCCCCAGCTTGTCAGTGTCCTGCTGGATGCGGGAGCGCCCGCCGGCGAGCCCACCGACAGGCCTCCGATCAACTCTTTTGTTGTCTCTATGTGCGGAAACGGCATCGATGACACCGATATGGCGATTCTGAGAAGGATGCTTCAGCAGGGAGCCTCCATAAGCGCGGTGGACGGCGGTGGGTGGAGGGCCATCGATCGCTTTAACGAGGTGCTGGGGTGGGGATGGGGAAAGAGGGCGCTCGCGGGTCAGGACGACAAGGTAGCCGAGGTGCAAGAGCTTCTTACACCCAAGGGCTAGGTTCTGGTCGACAGCGCCACCTCATGGTCGAGAGTGTCATTAGGCTGCTGTCTCGTGGGTCTTCGTGCTCCGCAAATTCTGGAGCGGGCACAGCGGGCACCTTGGTTGGCATCCGTTTCGGCCAAGGCGACCTGCGGACGCACGCATACCGAAGTCTGTCATGCCCTATCGTACCTTTCCCGAAGCCGTTGCCCGAACTCTGCCAGCTCGACGCGCAACGCGACTGGCTCCAAGAGCTCGATCCCGTCACCGAGCGATAGGACCCAGGCCATCGCCTGCTCTTGGCAGGAAAAGCCGGCAGAGAAGAGCAGCATGCCGTCCTCGCACTCCGTGAGGGAGGTTGGCCCGAACTCCTCGATGAGGCGCCAGCGGCATTGAGGCTGGACTCGTGCCCTCACCCGACACCTCTTTGGGAAGACGCAATCGTCCGACAGCTGGGGGAGAGGGGCCTCTCTGCTCGCGAAGGGACTCTCGACCTTCATGTCGGTCATGCGGCTCAGCTTGAAGAGGCGAAAGTCATCTCGCAGCTCGCAATATCCCCATACGTACCAGCTCGACCACTCGAAGATAAGGTAGTAGGGCTCGATGGTCCTGCGCGTCTCGCCTGATGGCGCGACGTAGAGAAACGACAGGCTCCGCTGTTCCTCGATGGCCCCGTGGACCGTCTCGATGCGTTCAGAGACGGTGGCCCTGTCCCAGGCCGCAAGATTGATGAGAACGTGCTCGTCTGCGGTGATTGTCGTCGAGGAGCCTGCGGACAGCTTCTCCATGAGCGCGGCATAGCGCCTGGTCTTGCTTGCGCTATCAAGCCCCCTCAGCCCGGCAAGGATGGACTGCAGGTCAGCCGAGGTCAGCGCGGTCTTGTCGAGGCGGTAGCCTTCCATGATGCGGATCCCGCCATGCACGCCTCGCGTTGTCTGTATGGGGATGCCCGCCATGTTGAGCGAGTCGATGTCACGGGCTATGGTGCGTCTGGACACCTCGAAGAGCTCCGCTAGTTCTGGGGCGGTCATCTTGTCTCGCTGTAGCAGGACGGAGAGTATGCCTACGAGCCTGTCGACCTTCAAGACGTCTCTCGCAACCTCGTCGTCGCGAACCGCCGCTCATGCGGGCTCACCTCGGTGGCTAGAGCGCGCACTGTGCGAGGATGGAGTCGATCCTGCGGATGTCTATCCCTCGCCCGAGCTTTATCGTCACCTGTCCGAGGAGGGTCCACATACACAGCTCGGAGTTGTAGTCCACTATCATGCCCGAGTTTGTGGAGACCCAGGATATGACGGATTTCCAAGGCAGGGAGTACATCTCGACCTTCTGCCCCGTCATGCCCTCCGCATTTCTGATGATGAGCCGGTGGCTGGTGAGGATGGCCTTGTCCCGTATCGTCTTGAAGGCGGCGCATGCCTCCTCGCCGGGGACGAGCATGTCCTCCACATCCTTTGGAACCGCGCACTCGGACATGAACGTCCACTCCATGGTTTGCTCGATCGACATGGCTCCTCCTTGGTCGCGCCGTTTGACTTTCTCCCATCCGAACGACTTAGATCCTACCCCATCCTTTACCTGGGCCGAGGTGATGGCCCATCCTTCGGGAAGGCTTTGAGCCCCCGTCTTGAGGCGGGCGATGCCTTGGGTAGGGGAGTGGCAGGGCGGATTGAGATGGGCACCAAGGGCGCCAGGGCCTCTGATGGCCCCGGCTGCTCAGATGCCGCGCCTGGTGGTGGGCCTGTCTGAGTCCCTACAGCACGTGCTGGGCTATGATGGCGTCTATCTTGTTGAGGTCCACGCCACGCCGTATCCGTATTGCCATCAGTTCGCCGGGCATCCATATGCGTAGCGTCGAGCTGAACTCAGTTATCTTGTTGGAGTTCACGAATGCCCAGGAGCTGACGGATTTCCAGGGAAGGGAATAGACCTCGGTCGACTTCCCCGTTATGGGCTCGATATCCTTGATGATGAGGCGACGGTTTGTCAGCACAGCCCTGTCCCGTATCGTCGTGAAGGCCGCAGCCGGCTCCTCGCCAGGCACGAGCATGCTGCCCATGTCCCTTGGGATGTCGCACTCTGACATGATTGTCCACTCCATGGCCGCGTCTACTTGTTGCATGGTCTCTTCTCCTTGAATTCTCATCCGCGCGCTTCTTGCGCCCGATAGCCCAAAGCCTACTCCAACTATCGCCGGGCCGTGACGGATCGTCGCGCCCATGCCTGCGAACTATGGTGGGCTTGTCGAGGCGTCACCTCTTGACGTTGTCTCTACCCGTTGGCGAGCTCTACGCCGGCGGCGCGAAGGCGTCGCTTCGTTTTCTCGAACGCGGCCTCGTTTCGAGATGCCACAGCCCGCACGTTGACCGTCGCGCCGATGCCGTTTGTGAGGGCGCCGAGGGCGGTCGCCTTCACGCAGTGATTGCCGTCGATACCGATGATCTCGACCTCGTCGGCCCCCATGTCGCGCAGTGCCCGCAACAGGCCGGGATTCGAGAAGGCGTTGGAGCGTTTCTTGTCAAACAATAGGTTCGAGACGACGTTGAGTCCCGCTCCCAGCTCCTTCTCCTTTGCGGATGATTCCCAGGGCAGCTTGTTCACGATGTAGACGACGTTCTTGGGGGCATAGCGGCCGATGATGTCGTTGCAGGCCTCGATGAGTCCCTCGGTGTTGCGGCCCTTCATAACGTCGGTCTGGACGTCGACGACCAGCAGTGCTCTCATGGTGGTCCTTTCAGGTGCGAGGCCTGTCGGATAGATGCGGGACCTGTCAGGCCTTGGGTGGATAGGGCGTGGCAAGCATACTACACGCCCGTGCCGCTGGGACCAAACTGCGCTTTTTGGTGAAACACGCAGTGAAACGCGCACGCAGACTGCGCCTTTCCGTCGGGCAACGGGCTCAGAATGCGCTTTTTCGTGAGGTGCCTACTCCAGAGTGCGCCTTTCCGTGAGGTGCCGCCACGTTTGCCCAGGTGAGGAAAAGCGCATTCTACGGAAAGACGCATTCTGCATCCGCAGAGTCACGGAAAAGCGCATTCTCCAACCGACGCCTCACCGAAAAGCGCAGTCTGCATCCACAACCCGCTCGTCGTGCTGTGGGAGTCGTGCACGTATGCACTTCATGCGCCCCATGGCGCCGCAACGTGCGACCATACCTGCGCGGACAGACAGGACCTCGTTGTAATGCTATCGGGTAGTCCCTGTCAGTCGTCCCAGCTGAAGTTCTCCCTCCCGGCACCAGCCTCGAAGTGGTACGTGACGATACCGCGATCGACGTTGGAGCACGGGCCGTTGTCATACTTGAGACTGACCTTGTCTCCCGCCCCGTCTATGTGAAACGCCTGCCTGTTCATAGCTGTTGGGGCCAGCAGTGCCGCCTCGACGCCTTCCGTGAACCAGGCGGGCGCCGTTCCCGCATAGGAACTCACCTTGCTGGCAGCCTTTGACTTGTGGGGTACCCCCTGGGTGGTTCCGTAGCCCAAGGCGATGATGCCTACGATCTTCCCGTTGACGTTGGCGGCTCGCGCAGCTCTCTTGGGACTGTACGTTCCGCCGACAAACCAGCTGTTCAGGCCAAGTTCTTGTGCGAACAGCATAAGGTCGGCCCCGCACCATCCCAGGCGCTCTTCGATGCCAGGCTCATCCGCACCAGCCATGACCAGGTAGTTTCTCACGTTCTTGGACATGAATAGCTTGGCTAGGAGGTTGAGGCCGCTGCTGTCATCCCTGACCAGTCGTATGTTGGTCGCGTGCTCCTCGTTAAGCCGCTGTACACGCTCATTGAGCTGGGTGACCGTGCTCTCGAGCATCGGCTCTGTGGTGTATCTGCGCACCGTGTGGCGGTCGCGCATCGCCTTGCTTATGGACATATTTGCTCCTATCTCCCCTTCAAGGGGGTGATGACATGAGACCGTACACGACGATATGAGACCTTGCGTGACAATATGAGACCGCACGCATGGCATTGCATGAGACAGACGCGAGGTTAGGGCGCCTCGGCGCATAAGGGGTGGCTCGTACCTCCTCGGTCATGCGCCTCCCTGCTCGCGCAACTTGATCCCGCATGCTCGAGAAACGACTCGAACGCAGCACTCAGGTGCTCCATGAGTTCTCCATCGGAGAATCCTGCTCCCACGGCCAGCATGCTCGCGAAGCCGTGTGTGTACACCATCATGTCGATGTACAGAGCGTGCGCTGCGGCAGGCGTCAGGTTGTAGCGCTCCGAGATCTCCTCTTCCACACCCGGCTGCGAGACACGGGAAAAGAACTGCTCGATGCTTCCTGCGCTCATATATTGGGAGTGGTAGAGAAATTCGAAGAGCCTCGGCTCCTCTTGGGCGATTCTGATGTGGGCCAGTCCGTTCGACTCAAAGACGGTCTTCGCGTCGTGGGCATGCATCCTGTTGTATTCGGCCACCCACTCAAGCGCTCTCTCATACAGCGACTCCATGAGTCCTTCCATTCCACCAAACCGGCTGTAGAGCGGCTGGGCCGAGCAGCCTGCGGCGTCTGCCACCCTCCGCGCAGTCACGGACTTGTAGCCGTTGCGCATTACGATGCCAAGTGCCGCGTCGAGTACCTCATCCTCACTAAAGCGCTGTCGTCCCATACGACGGTCCTGTTCAATAACATCTGTAATATTACAATCGTTATATTACAGATGAAAAAGAACTCTGTCAAGCGGTTGTCTGCGGCCGCCTGTGGTCATCCGCTATGTTTGCATGATCGCTGTGCTGTGGCACGCGCCACAGGTTCATCGAGAAAAGCGCAAGGCAAACCAGCTTGACGAGCTGCAGATACACCCACCCTGCTAACGTACAGTCAAATAGCTCGCCGCACCTGATTTGTGTGCGGTGCTAGACGGCCAGCTTCTCCACGACGGGCATCCGTGTCGTATCGAGCGTCTTCAGCTCGTATGCCGTCTCTAGATTCAGCCAGAACTGAGCCGTGGTACCGAGCGCCTCTCCGAGCAGCCATGCCATCTCTGCCGTGATGGCGCGTCGTCCGTGGACGATGTCGGACAGGGCCGACTGGGGCCTTCCGATCGCCTTGGCCAAACGGTACTGGCTAATACCCATGGGCTCGAGAAACTCCTCCAGCAAGATCTCCCCGGGAGTCGAGACGAAATCATATATGGTAGCCACAGAACTCAACCCCTCTCGCTTCGCCGCTCTCCCATGTGAAGCACAACCTCCACTGATCGCTGATTCTGACGCAGCGTTGACCCGAACGACTTCCATCGACGTCCTCGAGTCGTTTTCCGGGAGGAATGCGCAAGTCATCCAGCTTGCTTGCTGCGTCCAAGATCTGCAACGTGCGGTAAACTGCTCTTCGTACGCTCGGGGGGACTCGTCTTGGGGGAAACGATACGGGGTCGTCCCAAAATAGGGCCAAGTCCTTGTCCGCAAATTGCATCTGGTCTCCCAGGTTCCGTCTCGTAGTTGCGATGCTACTGTATTTCGGCAGTATTGTCAACAGCACCGTTGGTAAACGTACTGCATGAGGACGAATACCATATGAGGATGGGGAACGTGCCAATCCACACCCGTCTTTTACGTCCGTCCCTTTGGCCGCGCCGGCCCCTTTGGTTGCGCAGTTCCTACGGTTTCGCGCCGACGCTGCCCTTTCGACGACGCCGCCTTGCCGTGGGGTTACCGTTGACCTTGAATGCCGAGGGACAGATGTCTGCGCAGGGGCAGCTGCCGCACTGGGGATGCTGGGCCGTACAGGTCTCTCGTCCAAAGTGGATCCACTGCTCGTTGACTGGTCCCCAGAGCTTGCGTGGGAGCAGCTCGAGCAGGTCCTGCTCGGCGGCAAGAGGTGTGGGGGCGCTCGTGAACTTGAGCCTGACCGCGATGCGGTACACATGCGTGTCGACGGCGATGCCGTCCACGACGCCGAAGGCCTTGTTGAGTACGATGTTGGCGGTCTTTCTCCCCACCCCCGGCAGGCGCACGAGCCCGTCCATCGTATGAGGCACCTCGCCCCCATAGTCGCCCATGATCGCCTGTGACGTGCCCACGCAGTGCTTCGCCTTCGAGCGCCAGAAGCCGATGCTGCGGATGACCTCTCCCAGCTCGCCTATGTCGGCCTGAGCCATGGCGGCCGCATCTGGCCAGCGCCTGAAGAGCTCGGGCGTCACCTTGTTCACGGCTGCGTCCGTCGTCTGTGCGGAGAGAAGCACGCAGATTACCAACTCGAAGGGGTTTGTGAAGTCGAGTGCACTCTTAGCGTGGGGATAGATCCTGCCCATGCGTCGGCAGAACTCGATGGCACGTTCTCGCTTGGATGTCTTTGACTCTCGTGGCATGCCGCTCCTCTCGCGAACCTGTATTCATTGTATCCGCCTGACATGGCGCGGCAGCGCGGCATCTGGCGTTGTGCCGACGGCCTGTCACCCGCGCCTCCGATGCGTGCGACGGATGCGTGCGACGGCCTCTGCCTGCAAGCTGTCCAGAAAAGCGACCGTTCCAAAAAAGTCGACATTTCCAGAGGAAAAGTGAAATAGAATACGTGTTATGGTCTTATGCTAGGCGTTGTATGCGCCTCTCGTCCTACACCAAGGCCCGCGCTGGGGCCGCAAGCCAGGGAGGATATACATGAGCGTTCCCATAGAGAATCTGCTCATTACCAAGGACGACCTCTACATGATGGGAGAGGGCCGCTGGTATCGCAGCTACGAGAAGCTAGGAAGCCATCCTGCGACGACGTTGGGCGTCGAGGGCTATAACTTTGCCGTCTGGGCACCCGACGCCAAGAGCGTCCGGGTCATCGGCGAGTTCAACGACTGGAGTCAGGAGGGGATCTACCTGGAGCCCACCAAGACGGGGGGCATCTGGCGGGGCTTCATCGAGGGTGTGCAGGAGGGTCAGCTCTACAAGTACCTCATCGAGACCCCAAATGGCGACTTACTTTACAAGGCAGATCCCTACGCGTTCAGCGCCGAGTGTCCTCCGGGGACGGCGTCGCGCACCGCTGACATCGAGGGCTATGAGTGGACCGACGGCGCTTACCTGAAGAAGCGGGCAAAGCGTCCAATGTTCAAGGAGCCACTCAACATCTTCGAGGTGCACCTGGGCAGCTGGAAGCGCCACGACGACGGCCTTGCGGGAAACGGTGATCCCGATAGCGACGATCACAGCGGCTCGTACCTCAGCTACGACGAGCTGTCCGTTGAGCTCGTGGATTACGTCAAGCAGATGGGTTACTCCCATATCGAGGTCCTGCCCGTCATGGAGCATCCTTTTGACGGCTCCTGGGGCTACCAGGTGACGGGCTACTATGCGCCCACCAGCCGCTATGGCACGCCCAAGCAGCTCAAGCACTTCATCGACGCCTGCCACGAGGCCAACATCGGCGTTATCCTTGACTGGGTGCCCGGTGGCTTCTGCCGCGACGAGCACGGCCTTGTGCACTTTAACGGCGGAAAGCTCTACGAGAAGGAAGAGCACCCCAACTGGGGTACCTTCAAGTTCGACCTCGGGCGCCCGGAGGTCCGCACCTTCCTGATATCGAATCTCCTCTACTGGATAGACGAGTACCATGCCGACGGCATGCGCATGGATGGGGTCACGTCGATGCTCTACCTCAACTTTGGTATCGACGATCCCAGGCTCAAGAAGTTTAACGAGAAGGGGACCGAGGAGGACTTCGTCTCCATCGAGTTCGTCCGGGAGTGCAACGACACCGTGGGCAAGTACTATCCCGACGTCATGATGATCGCCGAGGAGTCTACGGCCTGGCCGCTCGTCACCTATCCCTCCTCCGATGGTGGCCTGGGCTTCCACTTCAAGTGGGACATGGGGTGGATGAACGACACCCTGCACTACATACAGACCGACTTCCCGTGGCGCCCCGGCAACCACAAGCTCCTCACCTTCTCGGCCATGTACCAGTTCAACGAGAACTTCGTGCTGCCCCTCTCACACGACGAGGTCGTGCACGGCAAGTGCTCGCTCATCACCCGTCAGCCCGGCGACTACTGGCGCGAGTTCGCCGGCATGAGGACGCTCGCCTTCTACCAGATGACTCACTGTGGGGGCAAGCTCAACTTCATGGGTAACGAGATCGCGCAGTTCATCGAGTGGCGCTACTACGAGGGCATCGAGTACTTCCTGACCGAGCAGTACGAGAGCCACGCGAACCAGCAGCGGTTCGTGGCGACGCTCAACAGGTTCTACAACGAGCACCCTGCGCTTTGGCAGAACGCCTATACGGAGGAGGGCTTCGAGTGGATCGATCCGGATGACGCCGAACAGTCGGTCATCAGCTTCGTACGCAAGGGGGATGACCCCAAGGACGACCTTGTCATCGTCATCAACTTTGACGTGAACCCGCATGAGGACTTCAAGCTTGGGCTGCCGAGGGAGGGGTACTGGGTCGAGGCCTTCAACTCCGACAGCAGCGAGTTTGGCGGCTCGGGCGTGACGAACGAGGGCGTGCGTTTTGCCTCCGAAGAGGAGCCCTGGAACGACCGAGACCAGTCCATCGAGCTGCGTCTCCCGCCGCTCGCAGGCTTGATCCTGCGCTACGACGGTCCGCTTCCCCCAAAGAAGAAGGCGGCTGCGGGCAGCAAGAAGGGCGCACAGGACAAGACCGAGGCTGAGGCCGGCGTCACGATAGAGTCTGAGGTCGCAGCTGAGCCCGAGAAGCCTGCGAAGCCCGAGAAGCCCGCAGCACCGGCAACGTCCCCCTCAAAGGACGCGAAGCCCGCAGTGCTCGCAAAGGCGCCCAAGGCTGCGAAACCCGCAGTCACGCCCAAGGACGCCCCTAAGGCCGTGGCAAAGAGATCAGATGTCAAGCTTGAGAAGGTCACTGCCACGAGGCCTGCGGCCAGCGCTGCGGCGAAGGCCACCGCAGCTCCAGGTACTGCGAAGAAGGCTGGGGCCACACGGTCGGCCGACTCGACCAAGGGAGCCTCCTCTACGGCGTCTGCGAGCGAGAAGAGCGGCACAAAGGCGAAGAAGACCTCCAGCACTACCCCGAGCACTACCAAGAAGGCATCCGCTGCGAAGGGGGCTGTCAGCGCGAAGAGTCCTGTGACTACTGCGAAGAAAGGTACTGCTTCTGAGAAGACTTCTCAAAAAACGGTTAAGTAGGCTTCAGGAGGTGTCACAATAGAGTGGTACGGGTGGGCGGGTCGTCAGTTTGAGGCGGCCCGTTCGCCATAATCACGTGAGAGGCATTGTAATGGCACAGGAGCTCTTCACCAATAGACTTTTTGACGACGTCGATGACTTCGTCGCCCAATACCGCGAGGCATGCAAGACCACCTTCGCAAAGAACTATGAGGACCTTGTCGAGTGTGATCGCTACTTTGTACTGGTCAACTTGATCGCTCGCAAGTCACGCAACATCAAGGCCGCAATGGACATCTCTGACGAGAAGCAGGTTTACTACTTCTCCATCGAGTTTCTCCTCGGACCTCTGCTTGATAACTACCTGCTCAACCTTGGCTGCCGCGACATCGTGAAGGAGGGCTGCGAGCGGCTGGGTTCCTCCTTGGATACCATGGAGGCCCAGGAGAGTGACCCCGGGCTTGGCAACGGTGGCCTCGGACGACTTGCTGCGTGTTTCATGGACTCCATGGCAGCGCTGGGAATCAACGGACATGGTAACGGCATGCGTTACCGATACGGCCTCTTCAGGCAGGAGATCGTGGACGGTCGTCAGGTCGAGCGAATGGACAATTGGCTCGCCCGCGGCTATCCTTGGGAGACGCGCAAGGAGGAATCCTCCGTCATCGTGAAGTTTGGTGGCGAGGTCGTGCGTCACGAGGAGAACGGCCGCTATTGGTTTACCCATGAGGGTGGGCAGCGCGTGAAGGCCGTGCCCTACGACGTCCCTCTCATCGGCTATGGCGGAAACACGGTTAACAACCTGCGCATCTGGAGCGCCGAGCCCGCAAGCGAGGACTTCGATCTGCAGGCTTTCAATGCGGGTGACTACGCGCAGGCGATGCGCTTTCAGTCAGACGTCGAGGCCATCAGCCAGATACTCTATCCTAACGACGCGGGCGAGCACGGAAGGCTGCTCCGTCTTAAGCAGGAGTACCTCTTTGTGAGTGCTGGCCTCCAGACGATACTTCGCAGCTACGAGAAGAGGCATGGGGCCGACTGGAAGCATCTTCCCAACTACGTCGCCATCCACACCAATGACACGCACCCCGCGATGTGTGGTCCTGAGCTCATGCGCATTCTCGTGGACGAGAAGGGCGTCGACTTTGACCTCGCCCTCAAGATCACCCTTGCCACGATCTCCTACACTAACCACACGATCATGCCCGAGGCCCTGGAGAGGTGGCCCATCAACATCTTCCGTGAGCTGCTGCCCCGTCTCTACATGATCATCGATACGGTCGACCTGCGCTATCGCAACAGTTTCCCCCACGATAGGGACAACTGGCAGGATCTGCTCCAGCAGACGGCCATCCTCTGGGACGGGCAGGTGCGTATGGCGAACCTCTCCGTCAGGTTCTCCCACTCGGTGAACGGCGTCTCGGAACTGCATACGGGCATTCTCGAAGACACGACCCTCAACGCCTTCTATGAGCTTACACCCGAGAAGTTCAACAACAAGACCAACGGCATCTCGCACCGCCGCTTCCTCGGCAACGCCAATCCCACCTACTCGAGCCTGATCTGCGACGCGATCGGTGACGGGTGGCTGCGCGATGCGACGGAGCTCTCCAAACTCACGGCCTTCGAGGATGATCCTTCCTTTCAGGAGGGGTTCGAGCGGGCCCGCAGCTGGAACAAGCGGCGTCTTGCCGACTACGTCAAGAAGACCTCCGGCGTCTTGCTTGACACCTCGATGGTCTTTGACGTCCAGGTCAAACGCTTCCACGCCTACAAGCGCCAGCTGCTCAACATCATGAAGGTCATGGCCCTGCGCGAGCGGATCCACGATGATCCCACCCTTGAGCTGCGCCCGACGGCCTTCATCTTCTCGGGTAAAGCGGCGCAGAGCTACTTCTTCGCAAAGGAGGTCATCCGCCTCATCAACGCCGTCGCCGACGTCGTCAACAATGACCCCATAGTCAACGACAGGATACGCGTCGCCTTCGTGCCCAACTTCTCCGTCTCTAACGCGCAGCTCATCTATCCTGCGGCTGATATCTCGGAGCAGATCTCGTGGGCGGGCTCGGAGGCCTCCGGTACCTCCAACATGAAGCTCATGATGAACGGCGCCATCACCCTGGGCACCTATGATGGCGCCAACATCGAGATAGCCCAGCTCGTTGGCGAAGACAACATCAAGATCTTCGGCCTGCGCACCGAGGAGGTCGACAAGCTTCGAGCTGAGGGCGGCTACTTTGCCTGGGACCTCTATAACAAGTATCATGACAGTGTCGGCAGGATCGTTGATCGACTTACCGACGACACGTACGCGCGCCTCTCGGGCAATTTCCAGAGCGTCCGCGACGAGCTCATGGTGAACAACGACCACGATCTTGTGCTGGCGGACTATGCTTCCTACATCGAGGCTTGGGAGGAGCTCAGTGAGGCGTACGGTGGGCGCCGCTCGTGGAACCGTTCGGCGATTCATAACACGTCTCAGTCGGGATATTTCTCCAGCGACCGAACAATACGTGAGTATGCGTCGGAAATTTGGCATATTGGTGAATAGGCACCATCTGGCAAAGGCACCGGAAACCGAAAGGGGAGATGTTATGAGCAAGAAGGAGTGCATCGCAATGCTTCTTGCCGGCGGACAGGGGAGCAGGCTTGGGGCCCTCACAAAGGATGTGGCGAAGCCAGCTGTCTCGTTTGGTGGCAAGTACCGCATCATCGATTTCGCGCTGTCAAACTGCGCGAACTCGGGGATCAAGACGGTGGGGGTACTCACGCAGTATCGTCCGTACCTGCTTCACTCGTACCTGGGGACCGGCGGCGCTTGGAATCTGGACGAGAGCGACGGTGGCGTCTCCATCCTGCCCCCGTATGCCACCCAGACGGGAGGGGCGTGGTATGCGGGCACGGCCGACGCCGTGACGCAGAATATCGGCTTTATCGAGCAGCATAATCCCGAGTATGTCTTGATCCTCTCGGGCGATCAGCTCTACAACATGGACTATCAGGCCATGCTCGACAACCACAAGAGGCATGAGGCCGATCTCACCGTTGCCGTCATGCCCGTTCCCTGGGAGGAGGCATCCCGCTTCGGTATCATCACGCAGGACGACGACGAGAAGATCCTCAAGTTCACTGAGAAGCCCAATAAGCCAGACAGCAACCTGGCCTCGATGGGCATCTACATCTTTAATACCGAGCTTTTGGTCAGCACCCTCAAGGAGGATGCGATCGACCAGGCCTCCGAGCATGACTTCGGAAACGACATCATCCCGAAGCTGCTCGCGGACGGCAAGCGTCTCTACACCTATGAGTACAACGGATTCTGGCGCGACGTGGGCACCATCTCGTCCTACCACGAGACGAGCATGGACCTTCTGGGGTCCAACCCCGACTTCGACCTGTTCGATACCAAGGCGCCCATCATGAGCAACGCCTCCACGAGGCCGCCCGCCTACATTGGCCCTGACGGTGCCATAGATGACTGCCTGGTGGGCAATGGCGCCACCGTCTACGGCAAGGCACGCCACTCGATCATTTCGACCGATGCCCACGTGGGCGAGCGTACCATCGTCGAGGACTCCGTGCTGCTGCCGGGCGCCTGCGTCAAGGACGGGGCCCACATCGTCCGTGCCATCCTAGGCGAGAACTCCATCGTCGAGGAGGACGTCGTGCTTGGGAGCGTCGATCAGACCCGCGACACCGCCGTCATCGGAAACAACGTCGTTGTTGGAAAGGGGGAGGAGTAGAGCATGGATAAGACCATCGGCATCATCACCGCCAACTACTCCACAAAGTACCCGACCGTCCTCTCTGAGGCTCGCCCTGTGGCATCCATGCCCTTCCTCGGCCGCTACCGTGTGGTGGACTTTGCGCTCTCCAACATGGTCAACTGCGGCATACGGACGGTCGGCATGATCATGCCCTACAACTACCGCTCGCTGATCGACCACATTGGGTCGGGACGCGACTGGGACCTGAACCGCAAGAAGGGTGGTCTTTTCATCCTGCCCGGCTCGGCCTTCGGGACCTCGCGCACGGGTTCGCGCTTCCTCTTGCGTGACCTTGCCCACAACAAGGTCTACATGCAGCGCGGTAGCTCCGAGCTGTGCATCATCACCTCAGCGAGCTTCGTCTTCAACATGGACTACGGCCAGCTCGCCAACGCCCACCGCGAGTCGGGCGCCGATATCACGGTCCTCACCAAGACCGCCGAGGGCAAGGACGTCGACGTCACGGGCTTCAACGTCGAGGATGGCCGCGTCAAGGGTCTCAAGCATGGCGTCGACTTCGGCGACACCGCCTTCCTCGACTGTTTCGTGATCGGCCGTGACCTGCTCCTGCAGATGCTCGAGTGGTACGCCCAGACCGATTACCTTGACCTCTTCGAGGCGCTGGGCACCGACTACGGTCGCGTCAAGGTCCAGACCTACGACTATGATGGCTATGCGGCCCCGATCTTCAACAAGGACAGCTACTTTAAGGCCAACATGGACCTTCTCGACCCCAAGATCTCGGCCGAGCTCTTCCCGCCCGATCGTCCGGTCCGCACGAAGGCGCATGACAACGCTCCCGCGAAGTTCGAGAGTGGCTCGCATGTGTGCAACTCCCGCATCTCGGGCAGCTGCCGCATCTATGGTACGGTCTACAACTCCATCTTGGGTAGAGGCGTCACGGTCGCGAGCGGTGCGACCGTCAACAACGCGATCGTTATGCAGAGCTGTGTGATCGAGAGCGGCGCTCGTGTCGAGAACGCGATCGTCGACCGTAACAACGTCGTCCCGGAGAGAACCGAGCTCAGGGGTACCCCGGACGCCTTGTTCATCAAGGAAAAGGGTGACGAGTAGTCACAGGTAGGGGAACATCATGGCTGATAGCGTCAGGAGAAAGATAAGGATTCTGTTTGCCGCCTCCGAAGCTGTCCCGTTCGTGAAGACGGGCGGCCTCGGTGACGTGGCAGGTTCGCTACCCGTCGCCCTCAAGGCTGCGGGCGCGAAGGTGTCGGTGATCCTGCCTAAATACAGCTTCATCCCGCAGGAATATAAGGAGCAGATGCAGCACATCGCCGATTTCTACGTACCCCTCTCCTGGAGGAGCGTCTACTGCGGCATCGAGAAGCTCAACTACGAAGGCGTCGACTTCTACTTCGTGGATAACGAGGCCTACTTCAAGCGCGACAGCGCCTACGGCTACTTCGACGACGGTGAGCGCTACGCCTTCTTCTCGAAGGCGATCTGCGAGGCCATCGCACTTCTGCCTGAGCTGCAGGTGGACATCCTGCACTGTAACGACTGGCAGGCTGCGCTCGCCCCGGTCTTCATCCGTGAGTTCTACCAAGGTTCAGACGCCTGTCGGAACGTCCAGACGATCTTCACCGTCCACAACGTGAAGTTTCAGGGGCAGTACTCCGACAAGATGCTCTCCGACGTCCTTGGGCTGGCCGACAACCCCACGGCGGCGGGGCAGCTCTACTGCGATCGGGACTCCATCAATTTCATGAAGGGTGCGCTCTGCTACTCCGACATCATCACCACGGTAAGCCCGAGCTATGCGAGCGAGCTGCAGATGCCCTTCTTTGGCGAGGGGATGGATGGTATCTTCCGTCGCCGTTCCAACGTGCTGCACGGCATTCTGAATGGCATTGACCAGCATGTCTGGAACCCCGAGACCGACGAGATGATCCCTGAGAAGTACAGCATCGCGACCCTTGCGAAGAAGGCCAAGAACAAGAAGGCCCTCCAGCAGGAACTTGGACTCAGGCAGGATCCGGAGCGTCCGCTCGTGGTCATGATCGGGCGCCTCACCAACCAGAAGGGCTTAGGGCTCGTACGCTACGCGATGAACCGGCTCATGGAGCGCTGTGTCCAGGTGGCCATACTTGGTACGGGCGACAAGGACCAGGAGGACGCGTTCAAGTACTTTGCGTGGACCTACGGCGACATGATGAGCGCCTACATCGCCTTCGACGACGCGCTCAGCCACCGTATGTATGCCGGCGGTGACATCCTGCTGATGCCATCTGAGTTCGAGCCTTGTGGTCTTTCTCAGATGATCGCCATGCGCTATGGGACGCTGCCGGTCGTACGTGAGACGGGTGGCCTGCAGGACTCGGTGATGCCCTACAATCAGTACACGGGTGAGGGCACGGGCTTCCGCTTCGCGAACATGAACGCGGACGAGATGGCAGACTGCCTCCTTAATGCTTGCGAAGTCTTCTGGACTAATAAGGATGCTTGGGTTAAGCTACAGAAGCAGGCAATGAAGACGGACTTCTCATGGAGTCGTGCGGCAGATGAGTACCTTGGCATCTACTACGACCTCCATCCCGAGATAGTCAGGTACGACCAAAAGAGGTAGGTTTTGAGAGCTAGGCACGTTACTTCTGAGGGTATGTATAGGGAACCCTTCGGTGCTGTCCAGATGGGCAGCACCGTTTCTCTGGCCATCGACGTCTGGGACGAGCCCGATGCACGATGTTCGCTGCGCCTGTGGACCGACGAGAAGGGCGAGGAGCTCATCGACATGGTGGGCGAGAGGATGGACGGGTTCCTGCGCTTTTCGGTGAGCTTCAGTCCCGAGGGTCCCGAGATCATCTGGTACAGCTTCCGCATCACGGCAGCCGACGGCTCGGTCTGGCGCTACGGTGCCTCCTGCGAGCACGGCTGCGGTGAGGGAGCCTTCGTCTTCGGCGAGCCACCGTCGTTTCAGATCACGGTTTATGACCCAGAGCGCGAGATCATTCCCGAGTGGTACAAGCGCGGCGTCGTCTACCAGATCTTTCCAGACCGCTTCGCACGCGGGAAGGGCTGGCGCGAGCAGGTCGAGGCAGACATGGCCAGGCCCTACACTGGCCCCACGCGTCGCCTGGTCGAGGACTGGAACGCCTATCCCCGATACGAGAAGGACGCGAGCGGCAGGATCGCCGCTTGGGACTTCTATGGCGGCACGCTTGAGGGCATCCGCGAGAAGCTTCCCTACCTCGAGGGGCTCGGCATCACGATCATCTACCTTAATCCCATCTTCTCGGCGGCGTCCAACCACCGCTATGACACTGCCGACTATCTGCACATCGACGCAGCACTCGGTACAGAGGAGGACTTCTCGCGCCTCTGCGCGGATGCGGCGTCACACGGCATCTCGATTATCCTCGATGGCGTGTTCAACCACGTGGGTGCGGACTCCATCTACTTCAACCGTGCGGGCATCTATCCCGACCTCGGCGCCTATCAGGGTGAGAACTCGCTCTACCGCAGCTGGTTCACCTTTAACGAGGATGGAAGCTACGAGAGTTGGTGGGGTATTGATGACCTGCCGGCCGTGCGCGAGGACTGTCCGGAGTTTCGCGAGCTCATCTGTGGGCATGATGGCGTGGTGCGCAAGTGGCTGCGCCTGGGTGCCCGTGGCTGGAGGCTCGATGTGGCCGATGAGCTCTCTGACGAGTTTCTGAGGGACATCAAGAGCGCCGCCTTGGCTGAGCGCGAGGATGCCGTCGTCATAGGGGAGGTGTGGGAGGACGCCACCAACAAGTATGCCTACGGCACGCTGCGTAAGTATTTCCAGGGCGGGGAGCTTGACGGCACGATGAACTACCCCTTGCGCAGGGCGATCCTGCGCTATCTCACGGGTGAGGCCACGGCCGGCGAGTTCGTCAAGAAGATGGAGTCACTCTACGAGAACTACCCGCGCGAGAACTTCATGAGCGAGCTCAACCTCCTTGGCAGCCATGACAGGATCCGCCTGCTCACCATACTGGGAAACGCCCCCAGGGCAAGGGACCTGGACGATGAGCAGCGCTATCGCTATCGCTTGAGCGACGGACAGCACAGTCTTGCCGTGAGCAGGCTCTGGATCGCGGCGCTCCTTCAGATGTGCATGCCTGGTGTTCCGAGCGTCTACTACGGGGACGAGGCGGGTCTTGAGGGCTTCTCGGACCCCTACTGTCGCGCTCCCTTTCCCTGGGGCGCCATCAACCAGGACTGCTTCACCATCTACCGCAACGCCATCGCCCTGAGGCGTTCGCTTCCCGCGCTCACGGACGGTGACTTCGAACCCTTTGCGCCTAACGATGACGTCTTGGGCCTCTGGCGTCGCAACGGGGTCGGCAAGATTTGCGTGCTCGTGAACGCCTCGCTCACCCAGTCCCATACCGTGCGAGTGAAGGTGGGGGATCTGCGTGCGGATGACGTCGTCTCGGGCCGCCCCTGCGAGACGAAGGACGGCGAGGTGGAGGTCTTCCTCTGGCCGCTTGGCTCCACCGTCCTCGACCTCCATGAGGAGCAGCGCCTACAGGTTCCTATGGAGCGGGGGATGGGCGTGCTCTGCCACATAAGCTCCCTTCCCAACATCTACACGTCAGAGCGACTCGGTAGCCTGGGCGAGCCGGCGCTTCGCTTCGTCGATATGCTCGTGAAGGCGGGCATCCGCTACTGGCAGGTCCTGCCTGTGAACCCCACGGATGCCTTCGGCTCGCCCTACGCGGGTCTCTCGGCCTTTGCCGGCAACATATCGCTCATGTGGGGCGTGGACGCCGAGGGTCCTACTGCGTTGCATGCTGACTTCGAGGGCTCCCCTGAGCTCAGGCGCTTTATCGAGGACAACGAGGATTGGCTCTTGCCCTACGCTACCTTCCGTGCGATCAAGGGCAGGGTGGGTGACGAGAAGCCTTGGCAAGAGTGGTCTCAAAAGTACCAGACATGGAGTAGTGAGCTCGCGGGCAGAAAGGAGCTTGTGGCCGGCGTCCGTCGCGAACTGGCCCTGCAGTACTCCTTCATGCAGCAGTGGGGCGACTTGCATCGCTACGCCAACGAGCGAGGCATCAAGATCATCGGTGACATGCCCATGTACGTCTCGGCGGACTCTGCGGATGTCTGGGCCAAACGCGACATCTTTGCGCTCGATAAAAAGGGCTATCCAAGCGAGGTAGCAGGCACGCCTCCGAGCAGCGCTGGCGATGCGGGGCAGATCTGGGGCAACCCCACCTATCGCTGGCACCACCTGCGCGAGACCGGCTACGAGTGGTGGATGCGTCGTCTGGAGCGTAGCTTCGAGCTCTACGACTACGTGCGCCTGGACCACTTCTTGGGCTTCTCGTCCTACTACTCGATCCCTACGGGTCGACAGGCGGCCGATGGCAGGTGGAACTTTGGGCCGGGTCTCGACCTGTTCCAGAAGGCCTACGATCGGTTTGGACCTTTGCCCTTCGTGGCCGAGGACCTCGGTTCCATCACGCCGGCGGTACGCTCGCTCCTCTCGAAGACGGGCTTTCCTGGCATGGACGTGATCCAGTTTGCGAACGAGGACGTTCGCAGTGGGTATCACCCCGCCCCGGGCAAGCTGGTCTACACCTCGACGCATGATACCCACACGCTGCTCGGCTGGGTCGAAGAGCATTTTGGTTTTGACAAGAACGATCCGGAACAGCTGCGTGAGGCCTTGGTGCTTGCGGAGAGTCTCACCTACGAATGCCTCCTGAGCGACGCCAACGTGGTGGTGATCCCCTTGCAGGACCTGCTTTTGTGCGATGACCAGGCACGTATGAATGTGCCAGGCGAGACTGCGGACAACTGGTCGTGGCAGGCGGAATCGGATGCCCTCGAGAACGCGAGTAGGGTGATGGATGCGTTCATTAAGGGGAGCGGCAGGTAGTTGATGTTCATAGATCGCGTCGCGACCCAGCTCTTCTTTGCCCCAGAGCTCGCGCCCCTGTCCGCATCGCTTGCTGCGGGCGAGGACGCGAACCTGGCGGTTGCCCAGAGCGCACGCCCCTTGGTCGTCGCCGCGACGTGGACGCGCGATCCTAGGCCCTGCCTGCTGATCGTCTCGGGCGAGGAGGCGGCCGACCGTGTCGCTCGCGCCCTTTCCGCCTGGTTGGGGCAGGGAGTGGTCCTGCGCTACCCCGAGCGCGGGGATTGGCCTTGGTCTGACAGGGCGGCGGACATCGCTGCCATAGGGGCTCGCGCACATGCGATGATGCGCCTCTCGCTGGGCGAGAATTGCGTCGTGGTGGCGAGTGCCAGATCGCTGCTGCGCCGCGTGCCACCGGTGGGCTCGGGCTACTTTATGCCCTCGACCTTCGCGGTGGGAGACGAGCTCGAGATCGGGGATGCGGCCGAGCTTCTGGTGGGCATGGGGTACGCCGACGTCGGTGCGAGCAAGGATGTGAGCGTGCCGGGTAGCTTCTGTCTGCACGGCGACTCGCTCGATGTCTTTCCCGCGCAGGCGTCCTCGCCCGTTCGCGTTGAGTTCTTTGGCGACGAGATCGATCGGGTACGACGCATGGTTCCCGCGACGGGCCAGACGATAGGCGACTGCACGGATGTGAGCGTGCTTCCCTATCGCGAGATCGCACTCACGCACGAGACGATCGGACGGGCGCAAGAGGCGCTGGGGAGCCTGGCCAAAAACTCCTCGAGGGTGGCCGCAGACCTCGCCCTCATCGAGCAAGCCTCGTCGGCACCCTCGCTCGATCGCTACCTGCCTCAGCTCTACGGTGGTTCGGCAAGTCCTATCGACCACATCTCGAAGCGCGCGCTGGTGGTCCTCGCGGAGCCGAGGGCCCTCTTTGATGACTGTCAGCGCGCTACCGACGACATCAGAGCTGTGGCAGAGGGCGCGCGCGAGAGCCTCGAGGGACTCTATACGTCACCGCAAGAGCTCGACTTCGGGAGTCAGCAGCGCCTGTCCCTCTCGTCGATCCAGCGCTCGGGCACCGCGCCGACGGCGGAGCTTGACGTGCGCCAGCCGTCCATCGCCGGTTCTGACACCAAGCTCTTGGGTCGCGTGCGCCAGCTTCTGCACGATAGGATGGCGGTTGCCTTCGCCGTACCCGACCGCGGGGCCCGCGAGCATCTTGAACTGACCTTTACCGATGAACACATCCCGTTCGAAGAGGCGCTCCTTGTGGGGGAACGTGCGGACGGTGCGACCTTGGATGGGGCTTCTCTCGACGATGAGGACCCTGTGCGCCCCCTCAGGCGGGGGATGGTCACCTTCTTTGACGCGCCGGTGCCGGCGGGTGTCGTGGTGCCCTCGGCGCACCTGGCGATCCTCTCGGTGTCTGACCTCAGCTCTCGGATGGCCAAGCGCCGCCGTGCACGCCGCGTTGACCCCACCTCGATCACCTTCCCGTTCGAGCCGGGCGACTACGTGGTCCATGCGACCCATGGCATCGCGCTGTTCTCCCAGATCGTGCGCCTGGAGGTTGACGGACGCGAGCGCGACTACTTTCTTCTCAAGTATGCAGACGAGGACAAGCTCTATGTGCCGCTTGAGCAGGTGGACCGTATCACGCGCTACGTGGGTCCGGACGGGACGTCCCCTAGGCTCACGCGCCTCAACACGGCCGATTGGTCTCGGGCGACAGGCAAGGCTCGCAAGAGCGCCAAAAAGCTCGCCTTTGACCTCGTGGACCTCTACACGCGTCGATCGGCGGTCGCGGGCTTCGCCTTTTTGCCGGACGCGTCGGCGCAGGGCGACATGGAGGCGAGCTTTCCTTACGAGCTGACGGTGGACCAGGCCTCGGCGCTTGCTGACATCAAGGCCGACATGGAGGCGCCCAGGCCCATGGACAGGCTGCTCTGCGGCGACGTGGGTTTTGGCAAGACCGAGGTCGCCCTGCGCGCGGCCTTCAAGTGCTGCCAGGACGACAAGCAGGTCATGGTGCTCTGTCCGACGACGATCTTGGCCCAGCAGCACTTCGAGACCTTCTTTGGACGTTTCGCCCCGTTTGGCCTCAAGGTAGCGGTGCTCTCACGCTTCGTGACGCCGGCACAGCAGCGACGCACACTCATGGGCTTTGCCGACGGATCGGTGAGCGTGCTCATCGGGACGCACCGCCTGCTCTCGTCGGACGTGAACCCGCACGACCTCGGCCTTGTCATCATAGACGAGGAGCAGCGCTTTGGCGTGCAGCACAAGGAGCAGCTCAAGAACATGCGCGAGCAGGTGGACGTGCTGACGCTCTCTGCGACGCCCATCCCGCGCACCATGCAGATGGCCGTGAGCGGTGTGCGTGACATGAGCCTGATCATGGTGCCGCCTCCGGGACGCCTTCCCGTGAAGGTCTCGGTGGGCGAGTGGGACCCCGACGTGGTCTCTGACGCCATCCGTAGCGAGCTGAGCCGCAAGGGTCAAGTCTATTATGTGAGCAATCGCGTGACTACGATAGATGACGCGGTCGCGCGCGTGGCGGAGGCGGCGCCCGAGGCCCGCGTCGGCGTCGCACATGGGCAGATGAGTGCGGCGGCGGTCGAGAACGTGATGCTCGAGTTTCAGGAGCACGAAATCGACGTGCTCGTGGCGACGACCATCATCGAGAGCGGCATAGACAACCCTCACACCAACACGCTCATCATCGAGGACTCGCAGCGCCTGGGCCTCGCCCAGCTCTACCAGCTCAAGGGACGCGTGGGGCGAGGGCGCGTCCAGGCCTTCGCATACTTCATGTTCCCGGCCGACCGTCCCCTCACGCCCGAGGCGACCGATCGTCTTACCGCGATCAACGAGTACCAGGACCTGGGTAGCGGCATGCGCATAGCGATGCGCGACCTCGAGATCCGGGGAGCGGGGTCGCTGGTGGGTGCGGAGCAGCACGGCAACCTCTCGAATGTGGGCTTTGACCTCTTTTCTCAGATGCTGGGCGAAGCCGTTGCCGAGGCCCGGGGCGAGGCGCAGGACGTGGAGCCCCCGGAGGTCACGATCAACCTGCCGGCCGACTTCTACCTGGCACAGGAGTATCTGCCTGAGGTGGACGAGCGCGTGCTCGCGTACCGTAAGCTTGCCTCGGCGACGGAACTCGCCAGTGTCGATACGCTACAAGAGGAGCTTGAGGAGAAGCACGGCGCGCTGCCGCTCGCAGGCCAGAACCTCTTCGACCGCGCCCGCGTGCGCATACGTGCCGAGCGCCTGGGTGTGACGAGCATCTCGCTCGTGAGCGGTCGCCTTGTCTTTCAGGGCCTTTCGCTCACGCGCCAGCAGGCGATTGCACTCAAGGAGCGCAGAGGTATCTATCAGGTCAAGAGCAAGCGACTCTCGTACCCTCTCAACGCTGGCAAGGAGGAGTTGCTGGATGTTGCGCTTGGCGTACTCGAGGACGTCGGTGGTGGTGATGCATCCGACGAGGCTGCCTGACGTGTGGGCCCGGCCTGCGCGCGATGTGAGTGATCCGCTCACTTCAGCTTTGCGATGTGAGTGGATCACTCACATCGAGATTTCTTTATGGAAGGCTCTGAGCTGCGTATATGCGATTCTGGGTTCTCGGGGCTCGGCATGTTCGACGGGAAAAATCACTCACTTCAGCTTTGCGATGTGAGTGATTCACTCACATCGCAAGATGAGGGGGAGACAGTGGCAAGACAGGACAGCGAGACTCAAAGGAAGATCGACGAGATTGATGCAAAGACGCGCGAGCGTGAGGGTGCCCCTGCCGCGCACCCCGAGTTCGATCGGCTCGTGCGCACGATCTGGCGCCTGCGCCAGCCGGATGGCTGTCCCTGGGACAGGGCACAGACGCATCGCTCGATCACGAGGAACATGATCGAGGAGGCCTACGAGGCGGTTGACGCCATAGAGGCAGATGACGCCACCCACCTGCGTGAGGAGCTGGGTGACGTGCTCGAGCAGGTGCTTCTGCATGCGCAGATCGCCGCAGACGACGGCGAGTTCGACATTGACGGGGTGTGCGAGGGCCTCAACGAGAAGCTCGTGCGCCGCCACCCTCACGTCTTCAAGGATCCCACAGTCGTTGGGCCTACCACCTCCGTGGACCAGGTGCTCGATATCTGGGACGGTGTGAAGCGGGAAGAGCGCAGGGCCCAGGCGGGCGCAGCAAACGAAGGGGAGCCGGGGTTGCTCGACAGCGTACCCGTCTCTCTACCAGCGCTCATGCAATGCCAGAAGCTCTCGAAGCGAGCGGCAAAAGCGGGCTTCGACTGGACGGGCGTTGCCGACGTGTGGAATCAGGTCGAGCGCGAGCGCGGGGAGTTCGAAGACGAGCAGCACGGCAGCCAAGCTGCCGCCGAGGAGTTTGGTGACATCCTGTTCGCGTTGGTCAACGTCGCGCGTTGGGAGGGCATCGATGCCGAAGAGGCCCTCGCCGCGAGCAACCGCAAGTTTCGCAGGCGTTGGGCTGCCATGGAGAAACGTTGTCGCGAGGAGGGGCGTGAGATGGATGGTCTCTCTACCACCGAGCTCAACGAGCTGTGGGACGCGGCAAAGGCCAGGGAACGGGCCGAGTGAGGAGCTAAGGTCACGCGCCGGCAGAAGCGGAACATGCCGATTGTCGATGCAAAACGTGTTGATTCGGTCTGTGACGCCGCTGCTCTGCTGAGCTTGCGAAATTCGCCGATACGTCCTTTCGTCTTCCGCCCTTCCTGTGGTATATTTACAGCAGTCGGTGTCCCCGTCTATGTGGCGGCAAGGCGCCCCGCCCTAATGATGATGAGACGAAGCAGGGTGACATGAGTGTAGACGACCAGCTAAGAGCGGATGCGTCCGGAGTGTCGGGGGTTCCTGCGGCGGTGGGTCCCAAGGCTGCGACAGACGATGCGGCGCTACAGGTCAAGGTGAGCGACGAGGAGGCGGCTGACAGCACGACCGCGAGGACCAAGGCGGTGTGTGGTACGCCATCTAAGGGCGAGACGCTGCGAACCCAGGATGCTGCCGCTAGCACAAGGAAGCCCCAGCGTGGCACGCGTCGCAAGAAGACGGGCAAGATAGACAACAAGCCGCTCAAGACGGTGAGCGCAGAGGAGCTTTCCCGTGTTGGCGGCTCCGATCGCGCTTGTGCTCGCAAGAAGGAGAGTAAGAAGGAGAAGAGTCAGCGCGTTGGCGCCGCTTCCGCTGCCCGGGATACCCCGCATACCAAGGGACAGGGGTCTGGGTCTGATACTACCCACAAGACGGTTGCCACGCGCACCTTCTTTGGCAGGCTCGCTGGCCTGCGTAAGGGTAAGTCGTCCGTGGGTCAGGGATCTTTGCAGACACCTCCTTCGGATGCTTCCCTCACCTCTGCGCCCGCGCAGGAGGACAGCTCGGCCCATGCCGCAACCAAGCCCGGGCGCCTGCCGCTGCTGCTGCATCGTAGGAGCGATTCTGGGGGAGGTCACACAAAGGGGCGCAGGGCCGAGCGCGAGTCTACTCCGGCGCCCACCATGAGTGTGGGCGAGCGATGTGTCGCTGCAAAAGACTGGCTGCTTCACCATCCGAGGCTCTGCGCTACTGTTGTGATGCTTCTCGTTGCCGCCGTGGCACTCTATAGCCCGGTTCGCAACTACTATGTTGCCAGGCGCACGGGTCAGGTTCTCCAGGTGAAGTACGATCAGCTCAGTGACGAGAACGCGAGCCTCACGCATGACGTCAACCGCCTTCAGACCAAGCAGGGCATCGAGGACGAGGCTCGCAAGCGCGGCTACGTGTCGACAGACGAGATCGGTAAGGACTCCGATCATCCCGACTCTCCCTCGATCGTTGAGGCACAGTCTGCCACCACGCAAAAAGATCCCTCTGCACCACGGGTTTATCCTGATGACAGGCCCTGGCACATCAAGGCGCTCGATAGGCTGTTTTTCTATGACCCGGAGGTTACATGGAACGGGTAGCCTGTATTGACATTGGAACCGTGACGGTACGTCTTGCCGTGGCCGACGTCGAGGACGCCCAGGTGCTGCGTCTGATCAAACGTTCGACTATCTGTGATTTGGGGGAGGGTCTCTCTGCCTCGGGCCGCATCTCAGACGACGCGCGCGGTCGTGTCATGGGCTGTGTTGACGCCTACATTCAGATCGCCTTGGATGCGGGTGCCACGTACACCTGCTGCACGCTCACCTCTGCCGCTCGCGATGCCTCGAACGCCTCAGACCTACTCGCTGAGCTGTACCGGCGTGGCCTTGATCCGCAGGTCATCTCCGGTGAGGTGGAGGGGTCTCTCACCTTCTTGGGCGTCGCGCGAGACTTTGTGGGCAGTCGTATCCTGGTTGCGGACAACGGTGGCGGATCCACCGAGCTTGCCCTCGGTAGCATGATGGGTGGGGGTGTGCTCGAGCTCGAGTGCGTGCGCTCGACCGATGTCGGGTGTAGGCGCATCACCGAGCGCTTCCTCTCCGCGTCGGACCCACCCTCTGGGCGCGACATAGAGGCCGCGCGCTCCTTTGCGCGTGAGTCTTTCTCTGTGGCCATCGCTAAGGAACACATACTCGAGAAGAAACCTGCGCTCCTTGTCGTGACAGGCGGTACAGCCACGAGTCTTGTCGCGCTCGAGAAGAAACTTGAGCCCTACGATGCCACCCAGGTACATCGTAGCGTTCTCCCGCGCGAACGTGTTGACGCCATGGTCGCGAAGTTGGCCGCCCTTACGGTCGAGGAGAGGGCAGCGCTGCCCGGCATCCAGGCCAAGCGTGCTCCCGTGATCCTTGCGGGTGCGATCGCCATCAGTGAGCTCATGGCCCAGACACACTTTGATCTTCTCACGGTGAGCGAGAGCGACCTGCTCTTTGGTCTAGCGACCTGTGCCGGTCAGGCCGCTGCCAAGGCAGAGGCTCCCCTCGATTGGGAGCCGACCCTAAGCGTCCCCTGCAGGTGAGCGGGACAGGCGCGCCACCAACCGCCACTGCTGCGGCCCGACGCGCGGCAGTGCTGCCGACCGTGCGGTGGCGACGCTCATGAGAGCGGGATGTGAGGGCACACGAGTGAGCGTGACGTGCTATGCTTCTCGTGGTTGCGGCTATCTGGGGGCGTGGCGGAACTGGCATACGCAGTGGACTTAAAATCCACGGCCGAAAGGATTGTGGGTTCGAGTCCCACCGCCCCTACCACCTACATGAGCACCTTCGACCGGATGCATCGGGCCGGACCACCAGACCGGAGGCATCGGGCCGGCCACGCGCCCTCGCGATAGTGCCCCGCAGATTGTGGGGTACCTAAGAAATGTCCTCAACTGGGCACATGCCGTCGTGTTAGTGCCCCTCAGATTCCCGGGCACTAAGGAGACGCGAAGAGGCAGAAAAGCCCCGAGGAGTCGAAAAAAGCGGCCCTCGAGGAGAAGCTCGGGACCGCTCGCGCCAGACAGAGGTGCCCCCAACGAGAATCGAACTCGTGTCGTCGCCTTGAAAGGGCGATGTCCTAACCTCTAGACGATGGGGACGCAGCTGCCAGTATATCAGACGCGCACTCTGTCTGCCCTCACATCAAAAGGGGTATGCCATCACCACCAGTCGCCCCACCCTAGGCGACTGTGTACTTTCTCCCCATATCCACAATGCCACAGCTTTCCTTAGCCAGTCGCCCTATCATGTCCAAGGGTTGTTCATCTACAGCTGTACATAATATGTCTACTTTGAGGGAGCGTCATGGTACGTCAAGGTCTCTACTTCCCCACGCCGGGCGCCCTTCGTGCCGATGCGGGCGATGATGACATGCTCTCGGACAGGCTCGCGAGTCCGCTGTACGTGCAGCTAGAGATGCTCCTGCGAGACAAGATAGATGCCCGCGCGTGGCGCAACGGAGAGGCCATTCCCTCTGAGGCCGAGCTCTGCGAGCGCTATGGCGTGAGCCGCGGCACGGTCCGTCGGGCGATCCAGACGTTGGTGCAGGAGGGCTACCTCATCACCAAGAAGGGTAGCGGCAGCTTCGTGTCCGAAGGCGGTATTCCCAGGCCCGCGACACGCAGCCCGCTCTCGTTCGCGGTGCTCCTGCGCGAGCGGGGCATGGACTTTAGCACCAGGGTCCTCTCTCGTGAGGTGATGGGCGCCCCACAGGCCGTGGCTGCGCACCTGGGCGTGGGGCAGGGGAGTCCGACCCTCTTCATGCGTCGGGTTCGCAGCGTCGCGGGTGCCCCCATGGTCTGTCAGGAGAGCTGGTCGAACCTCGCCGCCTGTCCCGGTCTTGAGGACTCGGACTTCGAGCGCGAATCGCTCTTTGACGCCGTCGAGCGCTGCTCTTGCTGTGCCATTGGCGACTCGACCGTGCACTACTCGTCACGTCCCGCAGGCGAGGAGCACGCGGCGCTGCTCGCCTGTGGGTCGAGTGATCCCACACTCGTCCTTGAGCAGGACATCCGTCTTGATAACGGAACCACCATAGAGTGGAGCCTCACGTGGCTACGTCCCGGGACGTCGGTCGTGGCTGAGTCCTTGCAGGATCAGCTCGCATCCGGCCACCTCGAGACGCCACATGAGGCGAGCGCTGAGGGAGTGCGTGATGAGCGCAGGGCGCTTCGCCGCCGTCTTGAGCGAGGGGCCCTCGAGGTGCGCCGTGGCGTTATCGAGATCGCCCACCGCTACCAGGGCTCCCCCTTCCACATCGGTGGTGCGCTCTCTCTTGCCGAGATCAGCTCGGTCCTCTTTGGATGCATCCTGCGCACGGGCAAGGACGCGACGCCGTGGGACGAGAGGGATCGCTTCGTCCTCTCGAAGGCCCACGCTTCGGTGGCGCTCTATCCTGCGATGCTCAAGGCGGGTCTTATCAGCAAAGATGACCTGGACAAGGGCCTCTTCGGTCCGGATGCGGTCCTCTTTAAGCACCCCCGCCGCGACCCGACGCGTGGCATCGAGATGTCGGGCGGTAGCCTGGGGATGGGACTTGGCTATGCGACGGGCCTTGCACTGGCGCTGCGTCGTCGGCACAAGGACTCGCGGGTCTTCTGTATCGTGGGGGATGGCGAGTGCGACGAGGGCGCTGTCTGGGAGTCCGCCGGCCTTGCCGGTTTCATACGCCTCTCGAGCCTCTGTGTGATTGTGGACGCCAATGGCATGCAGCTTGACGGCCCTACCTCCCAGGTCTTTGACAACGGACCCATCCAACGTAAGTTTGCCTCGTTTGGCTTCGAGGTGGCAGAGGTCGATGGCCACGACGTGCTGGCACTCGTCGATGCGCTGTCCGTACGTTCCGAGCGGCCGCGTGCTGTCGTCGCGCGCACAGTGAAGGGCAAGGGTCTCTCGTTTGCCGAGAACAACGTCACGTGGCATGATAACGCGCTCTCGGAGGAAACCTACAGGCAGGCCGTCAGGGAGTTTGCGGCGCTTGAGAGGGGGGCGTAAGTGGCGGAGGGGGCAGACGGAGGGCTCTTGGTTGGCGCGGCGGATGCTGCACGCTTGGCCATGCTCTCTCATAAGCAGGTCTTTGGCGAGATCATGGGCCGCATCGCCGAGAGGGATGCAGACCTCACCGTTGTCGTCTCGGACTATGGGCGCAGGCTCAACCTCGACCGCATGCGCGAGCTGAGGCCCGATGGCTTCGTGCAGTGTGGCATAGCCGAGCAGAACCAAGTCGAGGTTGCGGCGGCCCTGGCCAACGAGGGCTTCTGCGTGTTCGCGCCATCCTATGCGATCTTCATCACCTCGCGCGTCCTTGACCAGCTCCGCGTCAATTTGGGCATCATGGCCTCGCCCGTGGCGCTCGTGGGCGTGAGCTGTGGTTGTGACTCTGCGGTCCTAGGTGCGAGCCACATGGCGCTCGAGGATATAGGTTGCACCCGCCAGGTGCCGGGCGTGACGGTCGTATGTCCCTCGGACAACGCCGAGTTCGCGGCCGTGCTCATGGAGCTTGCCGAGAGGCCCCGCCCCGCCTACGTGCGGATGAACGATGTCGGCGGCGTCAACCTCCATCCCCGCGGCGTTGGGCGCGTCATCGGTCGGGCGCAGACCCTGAGGTCGGCACGTTCGGGTGCTGCCACAGCGAGGATGTCACGCGTCTGCGTGGTCGCGTGTGGGACGCTCTGCGCGCAGGCGCTCGCGGCAGTGGACTTGCTCGCCGCGAGGGGGATCTCCTGTGAGCTGATCGAAATGGCGACGATAAAGCCACTGGACGTAGCTGCGCTCGACGGCGTTGCGTCGTGCGGGCTCGTGGTGAGCGTCGAGGAGCACAGTGTGCTCGGCGGTCTCGGATCCGCCATCGCGGAGCATCTGTGCGATCTTGGCGTAGGCGTCCCTCTCCTGCGCCTCGGCATGCCTGATCGCTACCTCGAGGCGGATGAGAGGGACGCCCTCCTTGCCCGGGCCGGACTCGATGCGCACGGCATCGCCGAGGCCATCGCAGGCAGGATCGAGGCAGAGAACCTGACGTAGGCGACCCTCTGACGAGCGATCGTCCTCATGCAAGGACCTCGTTCCATCCTACCAGTCAAAGCCTGAGCGCCGGGCAAAGCGCAGGGCCGAGGCAGCCATGTCCTCCTGTGACTCCACCCATGCGAGGAGGTCGGGAACGTCCACGATGATGGGGTCCGCCTCGTGGACGGCCAGCGTGGCCTCCTCAAAGCTATACGGCGCGATAGTGGGTCTGTCGGGCATGTACGTGTCAATGAGGATGGGCCTGAGCAGGGCATAGACACCCCCCTCGCAAAGCTGGTCAAAGCCATGCAAGGCACGCCTGGCCGCGCCTGGCCGCCCCAGCTTGAAGAGCAGGATGATGCGGGCAAGGCTCTGCCATGCGTTGCCACGCCGACCAAAGCGCGCGTCCAGGGACTCGAACCCTTGCTCGTCCTCAAGGCGCGCGTAGGCGAGGGCAGCCGTGTGCCTGGCACCTAGGAGGTCCAAAGGAGAGAGGTCTATGGTGCCGAGGGCCTCGGCACAGGCCAGCCGATAGCGGGCCGCGTCAAAGTAGGCGCGTGCCATCGTTGCTCGCACGCGCAGCAGCGGACGAGCGAAGACGTCGTTCCAAAGGTCGTCCGAGACGCTGATGATCTCGTCGACGTGTCCTGCCTCGACGCCGGAGCCTGCGGGACGGCTCGCCTCATGCAGGTGGGGTCCAAGAAGCTTCTCCGCGTCCACCTCAAGGGGCAGCAAGAGGTCGAGCAGGGCGTCTGGCTCCGCGTCGCTCGCGATGATGTCACACAGGTGGGCATCGATGCAGTTTCGATCGATCGCCAGTGCCTCGGCGCAGTCACGACGCATGCGAGCCATGCGCCTGGTGCGGGCCTGCATGTACTCCGCGTCATCGAGGAGGTCATCCCCTCCACGCGAGTCGTTGTACTGCTTGAGCGCCTTGGCCATCAGCGCCATGGCCTCGTCCTCGGGACTGTCCACGAAGTGCCTCGGATCATTGCGCACCGCAATCAGCAGCTCGCCATAGCCTGCGCTCGAGAGTCCCAGTTGCTTGCGCTGCCGCGTCGCGATCCTCAGGACAAGCTCCTCATGGGCATCCATCAGCTCTTGTTCCCGCCTGCGGGTCCGTTCCCCGCAGAGTTGCCCGACGGCGTTTCTGCCATATCCAGCTCGAGCATCCTGCGCTCCCGCTCGGTAAGGCGCTTCTCGGCTTCGCGCGATATCCAGGCACCAAAGCTACCACGCGCCGCAGAGTCTCGCCCCTCCTGTAGCAGTACGGTAGCCTCTGAGACGGCGAGGATCAGTTCGTCCTCGCTGAGGGCCGGTACTGACAGGCGCGCGAAGACGCCGTCGGGGAGCTCCTTCTGCATGACCAGGGTGAGGGCCGCGTGCGGATAGCTCTCGCAGAGGTCCTCTACGATGGAGGCCGCACCCGAGAGGTCGTAGCGCTTGTATGCGAGGGCGCAGAGTGCGAGCTGTAGCCAAGCGTCCTTTGGCTCGCGGGGACGTGCGACGTCGAGGCACGCGATGCGTCCCCTCAGGGCGAGAAGTCCCTCCTCATCCTCGAGCTTGGCATAGGCGATGGCTGCGGTGAAGCGGGCGTCTGCCCGGTCGGTGGGATCAAGTCTCAGGAGCTCGTCGCAAAACTCCAAGGCGGCGTGGTTGTGCCCGCAGACCACGGCCTTTGACGCGAGGGCATGGAGCCAGCGCAGGTAGGGACTCATCGCGAGCAGCTGCGCGAGCTCTGCGCGCTCACCACCATTGGCCCTCTGGGCGCCCGCGCGGCGCCTCTCGCAGCTCTCCTTGATCTGGGCACGTCCCTCAAGGAGGTAGTCGTAGTAGCCCTCGAACGAGGGGATTGTGGAGGCCTGCTCCATGCGCAGAGCGTCGGGGTTCATGGGGTCGAGCTTAAGGGCCTCACTCAGGATCGTATGGGCCTTCTGGATGATCGACTCCGCATGGTCGTCATCAGCGAAGGGGAGCTCGTAGTCGATCAGCGTGGCGGCACTGACCACCAAATGAAAGGCACGATCCTCATCACACTGGGGCAGCGAGTCACGGTTTTGGACGAAGCGCCTGCCAAAGCTCGAGAAGGAACGTGCGGCCGCGCTGGGACTCTGGCCGTCAAGGGAGCGTGCAAAGCGCAGCCCCATCCTCTGATAATCCTCTCTGTGCGGGTCAAACGTCATGCGCGTCACCTCTCCGCAGCCGCCGCATGCTCTTGGTCATTGGCATGTTCCATCCACCCTTGCTCCATCCTACCTGACTTGGGACCGCACTCGTGATCACGGTGCACAACCAATTGTCAGCCTAAGGCGCCACTGTGTCACATCCTAGCCGACTTGGGGCTGCATGTCACCAGCGCAAGCGGCATAACTACGTTTCTGTTGCGCGCCTTAAGCGGTGGCCCTTGAGGCGCGGGATCCGCGTACGCGTGTCTTCGTTCCGCGCGCAGATTGACTCATGTAGTTAATAAGTTAGTGAATATCATGTAAATAACACCGTCGTACGCCTCTGTCCCTGGTGGGGGCCTACACCCTTCCCTAGAATGGTTTGAAGCTTGTCGTCGCAGGGGGCGACGACAGAGAGGAGAAGGAACCATGGGACGTTTTACCAATCCACGTGACCTCTATCTTGGAGAGGGTGCCCGCCACGAGGTCAAGAACCTCAAAGGCTCCCGGGCCGTCATTGTCTCGGGCGGCAGCTCGATGCGTCGTGGCGGCTTTTTGCAAGAGATCCAAGCCGACCTCGAGTCCGCGGGCTTTGAGGTCAGGCTCTTCGAGGGCGTCGAGAGCGATCCTTCCGTCGAGACCGTCATGAGAGGTGCCGCCTTCATGGCCGAGTTTAGCCCCGACTGGATCGTCGCCATAGGCGGCGGTAGCCCAATCGACGCGGCCAAGGCCATGTGGATCAAGTACGAGTACCCCGAGACCACCTTCGAGGACATGTGCAAGGTCTTCGGCCTCCCCGAGCTGCGCACCAAGGCGCACTTCTGCGCCATTTCCTCGACCTCCGGCACCGCGACCGAGGTCACGGCCTTCTCGATCATCACCGACTACGAGCGGGGCGTCAAGTACCCGATAGCCGACTTCCAGATCACACCCGACATCGCCATCGTGGACCCCGAGCTCACCTACAGCATGCCCGCCAAGCTCTGTGCGCATACGGGCATGGATGCGCTGACCCACTGCCTCGAGGCCTACGTCTCGACGGCCGCCAGCATGTTCACTGACGCCAACGCCCTGCATGGCATCCGCGAGATCACCAAGTGGCTGCCCATCTCCTACACGGGAGACGAGCTTGCTCGCCAGCACATGCACGAGGCCCAGTGCATTGCCGGTATAGCCTTCTCCTCCGGCCTGCTCGGCATCGTGCACTCGATGGCACACAAGACCGGGGCCGTCTTCGAGGGCGGCCACATCATACATGGTGCTGCCAATGCCATGTACTTGGGAAAGGCCATCCAGTGGAACTCCAGGGACTCCCGTGCCCGCGAGCGCTACGCCTTCGTCGCCAAGGAGGTCCTGCACCTTGGTGGCACGACAGACGAGCAGCTCGTCGATAGCCTCGTCCAGATGATCCGCGACCTGAACGACAAGCTCGACATCCCACAGGGTGTCAACGACTACGCCAATGGCGGTATCAAGGCCAGCGACAGTGGTGAGGCCGTCATGGTTCCCGAGAAGGAGTTCCTCGAGAAGCTCCCCTCCATCGCCGCCAATGCCGTCCTCGACGCCTGTACGCCCGAGAACCCGCGCAAGACCGAGGCAAAGGACTTCGAGCGCATCCTCACATGCTGCTACCACGACGAGCCTGTGGACTTCTAGAAGCGTCCAGTGTCTTTCGCATGACCTGCCCTGCGGGCCCGTCGGAACCGGTCGGCGGGCCCGCTCGCCTTGGGGCGATGCGCATCCTCCGCACAGGAGCGCCTGTGCGGGACTCTTTTCAAGAAACCCAAGATATATGTCGCATCTCTTTTCCTCCCATCATACTATCGTTGGTAGTCGAGCGGCATTCGTGAGCACGCACCGTACGCCTGGCACTGCGGTGCACTCGTCGCAGGCGTCCATATACGGCGAAGGAGGCAGGCAATGGGAAGAGAGGCGGCACATGTGACAAGAAGGATGCTCCTGCGCGCTACCGGTGCTGCCGCCACGGGGCTTGCCTGGATGGGGCTCTCGGGCTGTGCCATACGCCCATCGAAGGACGCCCTGGTGGCCAGGGACTACAGCCCGCTTTCACTCGATAGGGGTGCCTGGCGCCATGATGAGGCGAACGACATCTACTATCAGGTGGGCATAAGCTACTGTTTGAGTCCCGCTGCGCCCGACTTTGAGTCGTTGGGCGTCTATGTGCCGGGAGCCTATCTGAGCGCGAGGGCCAATGTGGGCGGCGAGACCTACACCTGTAGCATCAATCCTGACGGCTCCATAGGCGGCTACACTGCTGCGACGGCACCCGTCGTCATGCCCATCGATACCGTTGGCTTTGGGGCGCAGGAAGCACCCTCGTCGTACTCTGCGGAGGGCGTCGTGCCGTACACGTCGGCCGGCCTCGTGTATGTGCGCGCCGGCTGTCGTGGTCGTGCGAGCGGCACGAGCGGTGACGGCAGCCACTATGATGGTGGTGTTCCGTGGGGTGTCACCGACCTCAAGGCGGCCGTGCGCTACCTGCGCTACAACGCGGACTCGCTTCCGGGCTCCATGGACCGCATCTTCACCTTTGGTCACTCCAGCGGAGGCGCCCAGAGCGCGCTCATGGGTGCTACGGGTGATGTGAGGGGCTATCAGGTCTACCTCGACGCGATAGGCGCCGTGCTCACGGACAGGTTGGGACATGACGTCTCGGACGCCGTGGCGGGGGCGATGTGCTGGTGTCCGATCACGTCACTCGATGTGGCCGACGAGGCGTACGAGTGGATGATGGGGCAGTACGTCACGAACGGGGTGCGTAGTGCGGGCAGCTTCGCGAAGGCCCTTTCGAGCGACCTTGCCAACGAGTTTGTGACCTATGTCAACCTCGTCGGGTTCGTGGACGGGGACGACAACGTCCTGTCGCTTGCTGCAGGCGGAGAGGGCTCATTTTGCTCGGGGAGCTATTACGATCACCTGCTCTCGGTGATCGAGGGGTCGCTTAACAACTTCCTCGCCATCACGGCGTTTCCCTATGCCCCTGACCCGACGGGCTCAGAGGTGACGTATGACACGGCCGAGGACTACGTTGCCTCCCTCAATGGCGCTGATCCCTGGATACGTTATGACAGTGCCACCAACAGGGCCTCCATCGCGAGCGTCGGTGCCTTCGTGCGCCACCGCAAGGCGGTGACCAAAGGTGTCGGTGCCTTCGACATGCTTGACAGGAGCGCAAAGGAGAACCAGCTCTTTGGTGACCACGACTCTGACGCGCGCCACTTTGACGCGACGATGGCGGGTCTGCTCAATAGGAACGCATCCTCCTACGCCTCGCTCTCGGGCTGGGACGAGGCGTACCCCTCCAGCTTCGCCTCCGACCTGGCAAACGCAGACGCGCTCGGCACGAGCATGGCGGAGCGCGAGAACCTCTACAATCCCCTGTACTATCTGTGCGGCTCCTACGAGGGTTACGGTACCTCGACGCCTGCCAAGTATTGGAGGATCCGCACAGGCATCGAGCAGGGCGACACCTCGCTCACGACCGAGGTCAACCTCGCGCTTGCCCTGCGGGCGAACGACAGTGTCGAGGACGTTGACTTCGCGACCGTCTGGGGGGTGGGCCACTCGATGGCCGAGCGGACAGGTTCGGGCACGGAGAACTTCATCGCCTGGGTGAGGAGGTGCGCCTCTTGATACCTGTGGCAGTCTTATTTTGCGAGACGCGCCGTCCGACGTCGGGCATGGCAATCCCTTTGGTCGCATGTGAGGAGGCCGATATGGCTGAGGTCGTGAGTGTGCGGAACCTCGCGTTCTCATACGCGAGGGTCCCGGTGTGGGAGGATGTGACATTCTCGCTCAAAGAGGGCGAGATAGCCATTCTGGTGGGTGCGAACGGGTCGGGTAAGTCGACCCTCCTGAGGTGCCTTGCCGGCTGGCTGCGACCCTCATCTGGTGACATCCAGGTCATCGCGCAGGGCCCACGTCCTCAGGTGGCGTTCGTATGCGACGTGCCTGCCTTCTATGATGACCTGACCGCGAAAGAGCATATGGAGCTTCTGCTGCGCGCGGGAGGCATCGAGGGCGAGTCCGCCTACGCTACGGACCTGCTTAGGCGCCTCAAGCTCGCAGACGCACTCGACCGATATCCCTCCGCGTACTCGCGCGGCATGAGACAGAAGCTTGCCCTGGCCCTCGCGCTTGTCATACGACCGCGCCTGCTGCTGCTCGACGAGCCCTACGCCCCTCTGGACGAGGAGGCGACGCATATCCTTGACGGGGATCTTACGGCGGCAGCAGGTCGTGGTATAGCCATCCTCATGAGCTGCCACGCGAGCGTGTCGGCCGTTGTCGCCAGTCAGACCTTGTGTCTGAGGGACGGTAGGCTGGAACGTGGCTGAGACGCTGAGGGGCGTACGGATACTGTTGCGGCTTCGCCTCCATCATGCCAAGGCGCGAGTCACGCAGCTCCTGTACGCGACGGGAACTGACTTTAGCGAGGACACGAGCCTCATGGACCGCTGGTACCAGCTCTACGTCGTACTTGTCTTGCTGGTAACCTTCATCCTGACCTGGGCCTATCTTCTGGACCTGGCCGAGGGCATCGGCGCGACCCTTGGTGTGCCGGGCGCCAGCACCCTGCTCGGTCTTTTGTGGGTGATACCGCTTGTCGTCTGCGTGACGTCGGTCGTGCACTACCTGCGTACCCCGTCCGTCCCACTCACGCATCCTGATATCGAGCTACTCTCGGGTGTCCTGACCCCTGCGGCTTGGGTGGTCGCGAGTGCCGTCCCCGTGCTGCTGCGATCTGTGGTCCTGGGCCTGATCGGCGGTCGCCTGATGGGGGCCGTGTTGCAAGCCGTGGTCTCGCCCGTGGCACTGACGCTTGCAGTTGCCGTGGCGCTCGTCCTTGCGGTTGCCCTCGGATGGGCGTGCGGCCTCGCTCGCCTCGTGCGCCTGGTGCCGCATCCTTGCTTTGACAGGGCCTCGATCGTCCAGTCGAACGCGCTCTATGCCGACCTGCAGTCGATGACCTCATGGGCGGCCCAAGCTCCCATCACCTACGAGGAGCAGCGCCGACGCAGGATCTTGGCAGGGCGCAAGCCCATTCTCTCGCTTCCTCAAACAACAGGCGCTCGGCTTCTTGTCGCGCGTGCCCTGCTCTCGCACCTTCGTCAACGCGAGGGACTAAAGGACCTCATGGAGTGGGGGGCGTTTCTCGTCCCCGCCGGGGCTGTGCTCGTCGCCTCCTCTGCCGATCTGGGACTGAGGCTCATGTGGATGACACTCGGCTCTCTGTCGCTTGGTCGAGCGCGTGAGCTGACGCGCGTGTTCAGGGATGACTGTCGCGTTCGACTCGTGGGTGATGTCATCGCTCGCCCCCGCACTCTCTTCAGGCTGCTGCTTCTGGACTCGCTTCCTGCCGTGGTCCTCACTGTCTTGCTGGGCCTGGTGGCCATCGCGTGTCTGTCCCTGCCGTTTTTCCCCATCGCCTCGTCCGCTTGTGGCGCCCCGGGCATCCTGTCAATGCTGGCCATCACGCTCTCGCTCGTGGCGACCCCGCTCTTTGCCGGTGGCATCGATGTCCTCTCGAGGAGGTCAGCACGGGCGCGCCCGGACTTCCTCCTTCTTGTCTTCTTCTGCCTGCTGGGAGTTGGGGGTCTCTCGCTCGTGGGGCCGCTCTGGGCGGCATGTGGCGGCTGCGCCTATGCCGTGGCCCTTGCGGGGATCTGCGTGGCCGACTCGCGTGCGGCCCAAGGGCCCTTGCGTTGAGACGCGGGCGCAGGCGATGGCATCGCCTGCGCCACCAGCCCCCACCTGGTATGTCTCGCGACCTTGCTACGTCAGGGTGCGAAGCGCCATGAGCGTCCGCAGTGCTTGGCAGAACCCGTCCGTGGCGTCTGCCGCAGAGACATAGGCGTTTCCGGCCGTGGCCAGCGCTGCCTGGGCCTTGGGGTTTTTGATGCCGTTGCTCATGAGCATGAAGGTGCCGACCTCAGGGGCCATCGCGCAGTCGGCGGGAGAGTCGCCGCAGGCCATGACCTCGGTGGGATCCCAGCCCATGAGTTCGATGTAGCGGCGCACTGCCGTGCCCTTGTTGAGGCCTCGCGGCGTGACGTGATAGGTGTGGACGTCCTCGATCCTGCCACCCTCAAAGGTCGGCAGGATGGTCGCTCCGGTGATGTGGCCCACGAAGCCGTTGTCAGCCAGGTAGAGGGGCAGACCCGTCTCGTCGAGCATCGCCTGGGCCTCGTCCTCGATGACAGCACCGCGCAGCGCCACCGTGACCTCGCGGTACTGGTAGCCTATGTTGTTGTCATGATAGGTCTCCAGGCAGTCGTACCAGCGCGCGAGCATGTGCTCGATAACGCCGGTCGCCATGATGAGGTCGTGTGGTGTTTGGCCGGATGACTCGTCGTAGGGCATGTCGGCCGTGAAGTAGCGCCAGTCGCTCGTGCTGCCCTCATGGAGGCAGAGGATGCCGCCCATCTCGCCTATCCAGCCGGGCAGCCCCAGGATGCGCGCGTCCTCGCGCACCATCGCTCGGTTGCGTCCCGTGCAGGGAATCACGTCGATGCCAAAGCGTCGGGCATCGATGAGGGTCTGCGCGAGCTCGACGGAAGGTGTGCCGCCTGTGGAGGTAAGTGCGCAGCTACTGCTCAGCATCGTGCCATCCGTGTCAGAGATGATGTGTCTGATGCGCGAGAGCTGCTCTGCCATGGGCTCAGGTAGTGTCGAGGCGTCGACGGGGAAGGTGGGAAGTGACAGGGCGGGCATGGTGGGGACTCCTTTCGTCTGGTCGCACGCAAACTGCGGTGGTCTCACTCTGTATCGATGTGCCCGTGAGCTCTTTGATGTGGTCGTTCCTAGGGTTCAGCTTGGCCCAGCTGCCGGCTTACGGCGCGATAGAAGAGGGTAGTGTCAGTCTCACAGGGCACGAAGGCGTCGCCCTCGTGCTGGCGGGTCTCGTCACCCTTGGCGAGGAGGCATACGATGGCGTCGCGCTTGGCTGCCAAGCCCAGCTCGACCGCGCGCTCGATGGCACGAGGGCGCTCCAGGATGACCTCGTGTGGCTGTCCCTTGGGCGTCGAGCGCGCCATCTGGGCGCAGATCTCCCCAACCGATTCGTGTGCGGGGTCCTCCTCAGTGAAGATCAGGTAGTCCGCCCATCTGGAGGCTTCCTGTGGTAGCTCCTGGCGGCGCTCGAAGGCCTTGCCGCCGGGCGCGCCAAAGACCGCGATGATCTCGCAGTCGGGGAACTCCTTGCTTAGAGATGAGAAAAAGCGCTGGTACGAGAGCTTGTTGTGCGCGTAGTCCACGATGCCCGTGATCTTGGGGGAGCTCGTGGTAAGAAGCTCCATGCGCCCTGGGACGCGGGTGTGTGCGAGGCCCTCGCGCACCTGCCCTTGTTCCACGCCGAGAGCCTCGCAGGCGGCGATGGCGCCGAGCGCATTCTCCACGTTGAAGAGACCCGGCATGGAGAGGAACAGCTCTCCCTCCCAACTTGGCGTGTGAGCCACGAAATGGATGCCAGCGCCTGTGGGCCTCACGTCACGTGCCCAGATGTCGGGAGTGCCCTGTGTGGTGGGACCCTTTGCCGAGAAGGCCAGCAGGCGCCTGCAGGCCCGTGCGCGAGCGAGCGTCTCGTCCGCACGGTCCATGTCCAGGTTCACCGCAGCTACGCGAGTCTGGTCAAAGATGCGCAGCTTGCTTGAGAAGTAGTCCTCGAAGTCGGGGTGCTCTGCCGGCGAGATGTGGTCGCGCCCGATGTTCAAAAAGCAGCCTACGTCCAGGTCAAGACCCACGACGCGATCGTATTTGAGCGCCTGGCTTGAGACCTCCATCACGAGGTAGGGAAGGCCCGAGCTGCGGACATTGGCTATGTGGCGCCAGAGGTCGGGAGCCTCGGGTGTGGTGTTGACGCTCTCGAAGCGCTCGACGCCGTCGAAGGTGTCTATCGAGCCCAAGATGGCTGCCTGCGCGGCGTCGTGGCCTGCGTCTAGAATTGCGCGCAGCATGTAGGCGCAGGTGGACTTACCCTTCGTGCCCGTGATGCCAACGATCTTGACGTCGCGGTCGGGATGGCCCCAAGCCTCTGCCGAGGCACATGCCATGGCCCGTCGCAGCGCGTCGTCGGCGACCACGAGAGCAGGTACCCCCGGTGCGACCTTCGCCAATTCGTCTGCGCGGCTCTTATCGCACAGGTAGGCACAACAGCCCTTGGCAAGCGCATCCGTCAGGTAGGCCGCCTTGAAGGCAGCCCCCTTGCAGATGAAGAGGTGGTCTCTCATTGCAAGACGGGAGTCGCAGTCCGCTCCATCTATGGGTACGTCTTCCTGGTGAGAGGCGCCCGCCGTATTCGTGATGCCCGCTGTGATGGCATTGGAGCAAAGCAGCTGCTCCAATGCCAAGAGTGTGGTATTCATAAAGCCTAGTATAGCCTGTGGCGAGAAGTGCGATTCTCTTGGTTGGCAAAAACGCAGTATCCACGCGAAGAGACACGAAGGAAGCCGCATCCTGTGATACACTTCGTCTGCAGGGGCGATTGGCGCAGTGGCTAGCGCAGGTGCTTTACACGCACAAGGCCGGGGGTTCAAATCCCTCATCGCCCACCACGACGGTCTCGGGCCTCGCTCACGCGAGGTCCGTTTTTATGATGTGGGGGAAGTCTCATGGACGATGCGAGCGGCGGGGTTGATCTGGCCGCACGGACATCGGTGCGCTCGTATGGGCGGGCGGCGGACCAGCTGCGTCCCGTTACCCTCACGCCGGGGGTCATGAAGAACGCTGACGGCTCCTGCCTTGCCGAGTTCGGCGACACGCGTGTGATCTGCACCGCGACGATCGAGGAGGGCGTGCCCGCCTGGCGCAGGGGTTCTCGCCAGGGCTGGGTCACGGCCGAGTACGCGATGCTGCCGGCCGCCACCAACACGCGGAGCAGGCGTGAGTACAGGGGGCGCAAGGGTCGTTCCATGGAGATAGAGCGATTGGTGGGGCGCAGCCTGCGCGCGGTGGTCGATCTGCGCCGGCTCGGCGACCTCACGGTAACCTGCGACTGTGACGTGCTCCAGGCCGACGGCGGAACGCGTACGGCATCCATCACAGGCGCATGGGTGGCGCTCTACGAAGCGCTCATGGGCTACGTGGAGGTAGACAGGCTTCATCGCCTGCCGCTCACGGGACAGGTGGCGGCCATCAGCATGGGTATGGTGGAGGGACGGCCCCTCCTTGATCTTGACTATCACGAGGACTCCAATGCTCAGGTTGACATGAACCTCGTGGGCACCGATACGGGTGGCATCGTGGAGGTGCAGGGCACCGCCGAGCGTGCCACCATCGATCGCTCGCAGCTCGCCTGCCTGCTTGACCTGGGGCAGGCAGGCATAGCCAGGCTCATCGAGCTTCAGGGCGAGGTGACGGGGTTTTCTGGTCACAGCTCGTCGGGCTAGTCCGACAGATGCGGGTCTCTTGCCCGCGCGGGTGAGCCGAGGGTCATGAGGCGGCAGGATGAAGGGGTGGCTATGGTGACTGATGTGGACGAGTTGGGACTCGCTGGGCTGGACCCAAAGGCGACCGTCGTCGTCGCGACGGGCAACGCCCACAAGCTGGACGAGATAAGGGCCATCCTCGCACCCATTATGGGAGGCATGCGCTTTGTGGCCCTCAGCGAGCTGGGAGATTTTCCCGACCCGGTCGAGGACGGCCAGACCTTCCTTGAGAACGCCCTCATCAAGGCCCGTGCGGCGCTCGATAAGACGGGGCTTGCCATGGCGGTCGCAGACGACTCGGGCCTGTGCGTGGACGCCTTAGGGGGCGCTCCGGGGGTCCACTCCGCGCGTTGGGCGGGCAGGCATGGTGACGATGACGCCAACAACGACAAGCTGCTTGCCGAGCTCACGGGCGTTCCCGAAGGAAGGCGGACGGCCCACTTTCACAGCACGGTCGTGCTCGTGTTGAGGGATGAAAAGGGCGAGCGGGTTCTCTCGGGTGAGGGCGACTGCGCAGGCTCCATTGGTCGTGTGCGTCGGGGCACGGGTGGCTTTGGATACGATCCCCTGTTTGTGCTCGACGAAGTCACAGGTAGGACCATGGCCGAACTTACGCCTGCCGAGAAGAACTCTGTCTCTCACCGACACCATGCGCTTGTTGACCTAGCGAGTAAGCTGTAGGCCGTGTATCTTCCGTATCATGCGCTTGTGCGCTTTGGACACGTGAGTCAAGCTATGGAACAGACTATAGGAGATGAGAACCATGAGAATCATTCGCACGCGTGACTATAACCATATGAGCGAGCATGCCGCAGCCGTGATCGCAGCACAGCTGACCTTACAGCCAAACTCGACCTTGGGCCTGGCTACGGGCAGCACGCCCTTGGGTGCCTATGTGCGCCTGGTCGAGATGTGCGCTGCAGGCAAGATAAGCTTTGCTCAGGTCCAGAGCTACAACTTGGATGAGTACCGAGGCCTTACGCACGATGACCCGCAGAGCTACCACCACTTCATGTGGGAGAACCTGTTCTCGCGGGTGGACATCGACGTGACGCGGACGCACGTGCCGGACGGGTCGAACGAGGACGCCGCCTCGACCTGCGCGAGCTACGACGCGGCAATCGAGGCTGCCGGTGGCATTGACCTGCAGCTTTTGGGCATCGGCAACAACGGGCACATTGGCTTCAACGAGCCGGGTGACGAGTTTGTCGTTGGCACACACTGCGTCGACCTGACCGAGAGCACCATCAAAGCTAACAGCCGCCTGTTCGAGAGCATCGACGAGGTGCCGAGGCAGGCCTACACCCTTGGTATCGGTGCCATCATGCGTGCACGTCGCATCTTGGTGATCGCGAGCGGAACTGCCAAGGCGGATGCCGTACATGCGATGTGCTACGGGCCCGTGACGCCGGCCTGCCCTGCCTCCGTACTGCAGCTGCATCCGGACTGCATTGTGATAGCTGATGCTGCTGCGCTTTCGGCTTGCTAGGGTCTGTGACCGTCGTGGGCCTTCTGGCTTGTGGCGGCCACGGACTGGCCCTGACGGCTACGCCTCAAGCACCGTCGGGGCCTTCTCATAGTGGTTCAGTAGCTCGCAGCCATCCTCGGTCACGATGAGCAGGTCTTCGATGCGCACGCCTATCTCGCCCTCTATGTAGATGCCTGGCTCGATGGAAAAGCACTGTCCCGCTTGTACCGGCTCGTCGTGTGCTGCCGAGACGTCGCCTGGCTCATGGTCCTGAAGGCCGATCTGGTGTCCGAGGCGGTGCGTGAAGTACCGCCCAAAGCCAGCGTCCTCTATCAGACGTCGCGCCGTCAGGTCTATCTCGGCAAAGCTCACACCGGGCCGGACGATGGCCTCCGCTGCCTCGTTCGCGCGGCGCACCGTCTCGTACACCTCGAGCTGTCGGGCCGTGGGCTTTGCCGTGAAGAAGGTGCGCGTCATGTCGGAACAGTACCACCGACGCTTGCAGCCCACATCAAAGAGGACCATCTGGCCTGGGGCGAGCGTCGTGTCGTCTGGCTCGTGGTGGGGATCTGCGGCGTTCACGCCAAAGCTCACGATGGGCTCAAACGAGTGGTCGTCCGCTCCCAGCCTTCGATACTCGTCGAGTAGTCTCGATGCGATCTCGCGCTCGGTCGCGCCCACATGCACCTGAGTGGTAAGCCAGGCCATGGCCTCGTCGTTCACGCGGCTGGCCTCGCGCATCAGGTCTTGCTCCTCTGCGGACTTGATCGAGCGCGCCGCATCGACCGCGCCTGACGCTAAGGCAAAGCCGCTCCCAGCCCTCGCCTCCATGAGCGGCAGCAACCAGCGGGCTGTGAGCTCCTTGTCCACTCCCAGCGTCTGTCCATGGTTCGTCTCACCCGCCATAAGTGCGATGGGATCGTCGGCATCTGAGTACAGAACGAGCCTGTCGGCGGCAGTTGTCGCGTCGGGAAAGAGGTAGTTCGCGAAGAGCACGCCCTCGGCCTTGTTGCACGATCCCGTCAGGTACAGGGCAAGAAAGCGCTCGTAGGGCTCGGTGTAGTAGCCCGTCAGATACCAGATGGACAAGGGATCGCAGATCAGGGCCTGCGAGAGACCCATCGTTCCCAGCCGCCTCATGACCTCGCTGGCTCTCGCTTTATTCAGCATACTGTAGCCTCACATATCTCAAGCTGGTCGTTCAGTGTCATTTGGGTGTAGTATTCGCGATAAATAGCGTTGCTATCTGCCTTTCGTGAACATACGTCCGCACGGCATATCTTGCCATAAAATGGATGCTTGCACCACTGTGGTTCGTGGCGCGCTGCTGCGCTACGCTGCCTCTTGGAGGTTTGAATGGAAGAAGAAATTCCGCCTGCCAACAGAATAGACCAGATCTATACCGAACTTGAGGGACTCAAGAACACGCGTCTGAAGGTCCGCGCAAACCTCGGTCGCTCTCGCACCATCGAGCGTACAGGTATCCTCGTGGGGACCTATGATGCCCTGTTCATCATTGAGGTCGAGGAGAGACGTGGGCGCAAGTCACGTCAGTCATACCAATACGTTGACGTGCTCACCTCGACGGTCGAGATCTACGATCCCGATACGGGGGAGCGTCTGCTCGACTTCTCCGAGGAGGAATAGGGGCGTGGACACAGCGTCGGCCGCTGGCCTTGCGCCTTCTCGCGCGGCAGATGATCCGCACCGCCACGCAGTCAAGCTGCGTGCCCCGGCTAAGCTCAATCTGCATCTGGGAGTCTATCCCGGTCGAGATGGGCGTGGGTATCACCACACGGACTCAGTTATGGTGGCGCTCAGCCTCGCTGATCTCGTGACAGTGATCGAGCGGGGCGCTACCGGTGCGGAGGGTGTGGGTCCTGCGCTCTTGTTGAGTGAGGACGTGGGAGTTCCCTCTCGAGAGAACACTGCCTGGATCGCGGCGACGCGGCTTTGCGAGGAGTTCGGTCGCCCACCTACCTATGCCATACGCATCGAGAAGCGCATTCCTTCTCAGAGCGGTCTCGGTGGCGCGTCATCCGATGCCGCAAGCGTCATCTTGGCGCTCTGTCAGCTGTGGGGCATCGACGCGGATGCGGCCGCAGGTGACCCGTGTGTGGTCAACGTCGCCCGATCGGTTGGCGCGGACGTCGCGTTTTTCCTGCACCCGGTGCCCTCGCTGCTCACGGGGGCGGGAGATGTGGTTGAGCGTGTGTTTCCCCCGATGGATGGCCTTCCTGTCGTACTTGTGCGACCGGGTGCGGGTGTCTCTACGGCAGAGGCCTACCGCGAGTTTGACGTCGCGCCCGAGGTGCCCGAGCCTGCAGATGCAATGTGCGATGCCTTGGCGGCAGGCGATCGCCAGGCGGTGGCGTCGCGGCTCCATAACAACCTCGCCCCCGCGTCGGAGCGCCTCGTGCCGGCCTGCGGTGAGGTCACCCGTTGGCTCCGTGCACAGGAGGGCGTGATGGGAGCTCAGGTCACGGGCTCGGGCAGCTGTGCGTTTGCGCTGTGTGACACCGCGATGAGCGCGAGGAGGATAGCTGCGGCAGCACGGGCGGCTTGCGAAGATTGGTGGTCGATCTCCTGCGAGACGGTTGGTTCGAAGGCGCAGTTCTGCTAGAGTATCCATGCCGTGGGGCGTGGCGCAGTCTGGCGGCGATCGGTACGGGCAAACGGTCGCGATGGGTTTTGGGCGGTCGTGCGAGAGGTCGTGCCGCTCTGCGAAGATGGGCATGATTCGGGACGTAGCGCAGTTTGGTAGCGCGCTCGGTTCGGGACCGAGAGGTCGCTGGTTCAAATCCAGTCGTCCCGACCAGAAATCATCAGGTCAGAGGCAAAAAGTCTCTGACCTTTTTCTTTACCCACGCTTCTTCTTAACCGGAGGCATAGCCGCTTTGACCGAAACGGATGGCTTTGGCAAGTGGTATGAGCGAATGTCCTTGGCCGGAAGTTGACCTAACCCCGATAAACCGTCTCTTAGACCCCTTCATGGGACATCTTGTGTCCACACCTCCTCGTACCATGTGATGCGGTAATGCCAGGACGTCTTTCGGGCACGTCGGCGTCGCCTGCCACCAGACGACAGGGGGATGGCCGAGCATGGGAGGGTCGAACGGAAACAGAGGGGGCAACACCGAGTCGGAGGTCATCTGATCACGCTCCCGGGGAGCGTCGGGGTTCACAGCAGACCAGGCCAGACGGCAGACCGGGCCAGACGGCCATTGACTCATGCGCCCAAAAGACCTCATCGTCCTTCCCGGCGTGTGCCGATTCGGTGACCCGGCCGCCTAGGACCACCTACGGCCGCTTCTTCCATTCTGCAGTCATCGGCCACTCCTTCCATGGCCCTATAACCGCCTCATCCGGGGTCACGCGGGTCCCCTGCGGGCACCGCGCGGCCACAGCAGTCAACCTGAGTGACGGAGGCGCCCATGGGCCACCAGAGGTTTACGTTTTGATTCACGAAGGAGGGCGGCGCCCCCCTTCCGAGATGATCGCTTCTTCCCGTAAAACGAGGCTGACTACGAGAGGCTCGCGCGCATGGCTGCCGCAGAGGCCGCAGGCACGGACCTGCTCCTCGACGAGCGCGACATCGAGCTCTACGCTCACGTTTCCCGCAAGACGGTATGCAGGATCGCCGACCGAGGCCTCCTTCCCGAGAAGCGCGTCGATAGAAACATCCGCGTCAGCAAGCGCGCCCTCGACGTCGCCCGGAGGTATGACCCGACTCTCTTCGACCCCTGACCTCGCGTCACCCTTCTGCAGGGGGGGTGACGCGAGGTCACCTCGGCATCCCGGTTCGCATGGCAGCGTGTCCCGGCCCAGCTGACGTGATGTCACCCAATATGAAAGTGAGGATACGAAAGTGGAGAGAGGAAAGGACCGCGCGGGCGTGGGTGCGCGAGGGGGGTCTGGGAATGCTCACGCCCAAGGACGCCAGGGAGCTCGGCCTGGAGCCGCAGGCGCCGGATCCGCTGCCGTGCCCGCACTGCGGGAAGCCCCTGGGGAGGCTCGGTATCAACGTCGAGGGCAGGGTGCTCTGGGTCTCCCACGAGCCGTGTGGCTGACCGGGTGAGCTCAGGGCTGCGGCCGAGGCGGAGACCCGCGAGGCTGCAAAGGAGGCGGAGGAGCGCTGCGCCAGGGTCCGACGGGCAGGCGTGGGAAAGCACTACCAGGACGCAGGACGCGGCGATCAACGACCCCACCTGCGCTGCGTTCGTCGAGTCTTACGCTCCTGGGCGCGGAATAGGGCTTTTCATCCACGGTGTGTTCTGTCAAGTTGTTTTGAACAAATGGGACTGCGGTGGGAGTCTTGGACCAAAACAATCTACGGGCCCGTGGACACAGGAAGACCCATCTCGCCCGGGCCTACGCGCGCGGGTGCCGCGGGCGGGGCGCGCGGTCGTATCATGTCAAGGCCCGCGAGCCGCGTGACAGGCTGGCGGGCCCCGCCGGGCCCGGAGGCGGGGGCAGCGTAACGGGCACGCTCGCGAGGGCAGACTGTTTTGCGGTCGACGAGATCGGGCGCCGCGCGTCCGGCAGGGAGCGCGCCGGGCCGCCCCTCCGCGTTGTCGAACGCCGATGCGAGCACGAGGGCCCGACGCTCCCGCGCGTCCTCGATGGCGCGACGCTGTTCGTGGCGAGGGGGGCCAGGCCTCCGCAGTGCGGGCTCGAGGACCTATGCGGCGGGGACGGCGCCCGTGGCGGCCAAGACCCAGCTGGGCATCCCGCAGGCTGGGCAGGGAGGATAAGGACTCAGAAATTGACGATTCCGGCGTACTGGCGATTCTCACCTGACTCTACGGAGGGCTAAAATAACCTGACTCTAACAGTCCCGAAGGGACGGAATCGGCGACTTTATCATCGCTTTCCTAGATGGGCGGGCTCTTACGCTATGGCGACGCCGTGCAGGCCATCAAGCAGGCGATACTCAAGAGTCAGTACGAGGCTGTCAAGGGCGTCAACGCGCAGCAGCTGGCACTCTACTACTCCATTGGCGGGTACATCTCGGCCAATACGCGCACTGGCACGTGGGGCAAGGGCGCCATCGACGCCATCAGCTCGCGGCTTCAAGAGGAACTGCCGGGCTTGCGTGGATTCTCAGCTACGAACCTGCGCAACATGCGCATCTTCTTCGAGGCCTGGTCCCCAGAGGACGCCCAGGGAGATTCATTAGTCGCGACTGATGAATCGGTCAGGGTCGCGCTTGGTAATTTTCATCAGGCGCAACTGATGAAATTGCAGCCAAAGGACGCGGAGGCATTCAAGAACATCGGCTTCACGCACCATATGGCGATTTTGAACCAGGCTAAGGACCGCGAAGAGCGCTTCTTCTACATTCGCACCTGCGCAGAGAACCACTACTCCGTCTCCGAGCTCAAACGCGCGATGGCTCGCGATGACTTTCACCACCAGGGAAAGATGCCCAACAACTTCATGCAGACGATTCCTCAGGGGCAGCGTGCCCTCCGCGCCATTAGCACCTTCAAGGACGAGTACCTGCTTGACTTCATTAATGTGGAGGAGCTCGGTGCACGTGATGGTGCGGACGTCGACGAGCGCGTGGTGGAACAGGGTATCATCCACAACATCAAGAACTTCATCATCGAGTTCGGACGCGACTTCGCCTTCGTGGGCAACCAGTACCATCTCGAGGCCTTTGGTGAAGACCAGTACATCGACCTGCTGTTCTTCAATCGTGAGCTGAACTGCCTCGTTGCGGTGGAACTGAAGGCTGGCCCCTTCAAGACCGCATATCTCGGTCAGCTGAGCGGGTACCTGAGCGTCCTCGACGGCTACGTGAAGAAGCCCCACGAGAACGACTCCATAGGCATTGTCCTCTGCAAGGATGCAAACAGGGCGTTCGTTGACTACGTCGTGCGCGATTTTGACAAGCCGATGGGAGTCGCCACCTACAAGATGACGCAGGATATGCCCCAAAAGCTCCGCGACGCCCTTCCGCCCATCGAGGGCTTGAAGGCACTTCTTGAGGAAATTGGGTACTAATCTTGCGATTTATGTTTGAGAAACGAATCTGCTAGGGCCAGCTGAAAACAAAGTGGCACGAACTGAGGGCATTGGAATTATGAAGGACGAGGTAATGAAAAAGATCGAGCACACAACACCAGACATCACGCAGGAGAACATCGAGCGGCTGACCGAGCTGTTCCCACAAGTTGCTACAGAAGTGCGCGACGAAGACGGTGCTGTCAGGGAGGCCGTCGATTTTGACACCTTACGCGATCTTCTGGGGGGGGGGGTATCGCTGAAGGGCAGCGCGAGCGCTATCAGTTCACTTGGCCAGGTAAAGCCAAGGCAAAGCTGGAGGCGAGAAGGCCCTGCGACAAAACGATGAAGTCACACCCCGAGAAGTCCGTTAACTGGGACACTACGCAAAACATCTACATCGAGGGTGACAACCTCGAAGCGCTTAAGCTTATGCGTGAGACCTATGCTGGTAAAGTGAAGCTCATCTACATCGACCATCCCTACAACACCGGCCATGACTTCATCTATGACGATGACTTTGCTCAGACTTATGAAGAGTACGACTCCCAGAGTGGCGAGTACGACGGGGAGGGCGGTAGGCTGGTTGCTAACCCCGACTCCAATGGTCGTTTCCACTCCGACTGGTGCTCGATGATGTATCCACGCCTACTGCTGGCGAGAGACTTGCTCTCTGATGATGGAGTTATCTTCATTAGTATTGATGACAATGAGCAGGTAAATCTTAGGCGCATTTGCGATGAGATATTTGGTGAATCATCAATGGTCACAGATGGCAGTGCCATTATTTGCGATTTCTTCTCTGGTTCAGCAACAACCGCACATGCTGTGATACAACAAAATCTTGAGGACGGCGGCTATCGCAAGTTTTTATTAGTTCAATTGCCTGAGTCATGTTCCAATGATGCAAGTGCTCAAAAGAATGGGTTTTCTACCATCTGCGACATCGGCGAAGAGCGCATTCGCCGTGCTGGCAAGAAGATTGTCGAAGAAGTTGAGGTGGCTAATGCCCAGCTTAAGCTTGGCGAGGATCCTAAGCCCGTCCCTGACATCGGCTTCCGTGTGTTCAGCATCGACAGCTCCAACTTCCTGGACACCTATAGCGAGCCTGGTGAGCAGACCCAGGCGAGCCTGCTAAGCCTTGTGGACAATCTCAAGGAAGATCGCACGCCCGAAGACCTGCTCTTCCAGGTGCTACCCACTTTTCGCATCCCGTACTCCGCACGCGTGGAGAAGATGGACATTGCGGGGGCTACCTGCTTCAACGTAAACGACGGCCAGCTCATAGCCTGCTTCGACATGCCGGTGAGCACGGATGCCATAGAGAAGATTGCGCAGATGAAGCCCATCTATGCCGTCTTCCGCGATGCGTCCTTCGCCAGCGACTCCGACGCCGCAAACTTCGAGGAGCTGTTCAAGACCTACAGCCCCGACACTGTGAGGCGGGTGATCTAGATGGGCGAGCTCTCGCGCTACGGCGATGCCGTGCGGGCCATCAAACAGGCAATACTCAAGAGCCAGTACGAGGCGGCCAAGAGCGTCAACGCCCAGCAGCTGGCGCTCTACTACTCCATAGGCGGCTATATCTCGACCAACACACGCACTGATGCTTGGGGCACTGGTACCATCGAAGCCATCAGCTCGCAGTTGCAAGAGGAGCTACCTGGCCTGCGTGGGTTCTCGGCTCGCAATCTCAAGTATATGAGGACGTTCTACGAGGAGTGGTCACAAGGTGCAGAGGATAATCCGGCACTTTCGAGTGCCGAATTGGGGAGCGAGCGTCTGGCTGAAATTCGACAGTAGCGAGTGTTGAGTCTTCGATACCGATAGACGGGTGATTTGGCAATGTCAAACGATGAAGAAAGACTCCATCTGGGAGCAGAGAAAAATGGCGCGCTCTTCCCTGTAGCCCCTTCTGCGGCGGATGTGGGAAAGTCGTACGTGGAGTTTATCGGTCGCCTGAAGAGCGAGGTTGCGCAAACGCATCTCTCCGTCACTCTCCATGCGAATATAGAGATGACGCTGCTCTATTGGCGTATCGGTAGCGCAATCCGGCATGCACAGGACGAGTTTGGCTGGGGCGCAAAGGTAATCGACCGCATCTCCCAAGACCTGCATGATGCCTTTCCCGATATGCACGGCTTCTCATCGGCAAACCTGCGGTACATGAGGCGTTTCTCCACGCTTTGGAGCGAGGAAGCAATTTGCCAACAAGCTGTTGGCAAATTGCCGTGGGGCACCAACATCGTCCTCATGTCTAAGCTGGATACCCCTGAGGATAGGCTGTGGTACGCAGAGAAGGCCCTTGAGAACGGTTGGAGCCGTAACGTTCTTGCTTTGCAGATAGAGTCGCACCTCAAAGAGCGTACGAGGCTTTCCGTAAGCAATTTCGAGAATGCTCTTCCTCCCTCAGAATCCGATATGGCAGAAGGGATTTTTAAGGACCCCTATCTCTTTGATTTCTTGGGAACGGCAGATGCCCATCGCGAGGTGGAGGTTGAGCAGGCGCTGACCGACCATATCCAGGAGTTTCTCTTGGAACTGGGGCAGGGCTTTGCCTTTGTCGGCAGACAGGTTCACCTAGAGGTAGGAGGGGATGACTTCTATATTGACCTTCTCTTCTATCATCTGGCCCTACGGCGCTACATCGTCATTGAGCTCAAAGCACAAAAATTCGAACCCAGCTTCGTGAGCCAGTTGAGCATGTACCAGGCTGCGGTAGATGACCTCTTGCGTCACGAGGGCGACAAGCCGAGCATCGGCCTTCTGCTCGTACGAGGAAAGAACGAGGTAGTGGCCCGCTACTCTCTTACTGGCTACAACGGCCCAATGGGCGTTGCAGACTGGACGGAGAGGCTGGAGAAATCGCTTCCAGAGGACCTTAAGAGCAGCTTGCCATCTATTGAGGAGATTGAGATTGAGATGGGTGCAAGCTTTGAGGGTGAGGGCGAAGTGTAAATGCAGTTCAAGTTCAAAAAGCAGCAATACCAAGCCGATGCCGCCAGAGCCGTCTGCGACGTGTTCGAGGGGCAGCCGAACGTCAACCCGCTTGCCTTTCTGCGCGACCTTGGTACCGCTTCAAGAAGCAACGGACAGACTCAGATTCAGATTGAGTCCGCGACGGGCTACGGCAATGCTCCTATACAGCTTTCGAATGACCGACTGCTCACTAATGCCAAGGGTGTGCAGCGGGCCAACCAGATTGCTGAGTCCAGCGTCTTGAGCGCTGATATCGGTGGCGTATGTCTCGATGTGGAGATGGAGACCGGTACCGGCAAGACCTACGTGTACATCAAGACGATGTTCGAGCTCAACCGCCTCTACGGCTGGAGCAAGTTCATCGTGGTGGTACCCTCCAT
>ERZ773042.96-NODE-96-length-66846-cov-14.196628_pt1 | contig 66846 bp, 71 predicted proteins | sample MGYA00511664_ERZ773042 | MGnify/ENA primary metagenome ERZ773042 (study PRJEB29015, sample SAMEA2737984) | human oral metagenome | biome: human oral; feature: human-associated habitat; material: dental | place: China | collected 2036 ... | reverse complement strand
AATGTTCTTGCTCCTCAATGGCTTGTAGATGCGATGAACGAGTAGCTGTTATTTTGCGTACGTTGAAGAGCGCGAAAGTGCGTGATTATTAGATTTTGGAGGTCATCATGAGCAATATACAAACCTCTAATATGCAGGTGACGGAAGAACGTATCAGACAACATCCCAGAAATGTGCTTGAACACGGTGCTGGCATAGTCGGCACATCTGTCATGCAGGATCCAAACTTACATGTGACTGCAAAGACAATTTACTCTTATCTCTGCGCATATGGCGATACGGATTGTCTCCCAAGAGATCAGATTTGCTATGACCTTAACATCAACAAGAATACCTATGCGAAGTATATGAAGCAGCTGGTGGATTGTGGATATATTACCCGAATTCAAACACGGGACGAGAATAACAATTTTTACCGAAACATCTACGAGATCAATTCTGAGGTGTAGGTTTCCTTGTAGATCTGCCTGGGAAATGAGAAACACTCGAGGAGGGGCATATGTTTGAGCAACTGCGAAAACCTGCAAATAGACGCATGAAGTTTATTTTTCTTGCAGGTTTGATGGCACTTTCGTTCTTCCTGCCGTCGCAGCACATATATGCTCTAGAGCTTCCTGTAACGTCTGCGTTCGGTTGGCGTTACCATCCGATCTCAGGAGAGTGGTCTTTTCATGCGGGTGTAGATCTCGGATATGCAGCAGGAACGCCTATTCCTGCGCTCTTTGACGGTGTTGTGATCCAAGCCGGCGACTATGCAGATGGCTATGGCAGTCAAGTCCTCCTATATCATCCTATTTTTGACACATATACACGTTATGCGCATATGTCCGACGTCTATGTCGTTATAGATCAGTATGTGCAGCAGGGCACAGTGATCGGTCTTGTTGGAGCAACAGGGCGTGTGACCGGCGCGCATCTTCATCTCGAGTATATCGTTCGTGGCACAGATGGAAATTATACCTATACTGATCCGCTTATTTTATGGAAGTAGGAAAGGTGAGAACTATGGCAGCGTCAAGTCTTCTGATCCCGGAATCTCCGCTTACTGTCCTGCCCGGTCTCGCTGTGCGGATCGGATTGAACGAAGCAATATTTCTTCAGCAAGTCCAATATTGGATCAGCCGTGAGGCAGGTTTTCTTGATGAATATGGACGCCGCTGGATTTACAATACCGTCAAACAGTGGCGAGACCAATTCCCCTTTTGGTCTGAAAGCACCATCAAGCGGACGATCCGCTCCCTAGAGGAGCAGAACGTGCTGATTTCAACGATGATCGGGAATCAATTCAACAAGACGAAAGCCTACACCATTGACTACGATCGCATTGAAGAACTGAGTGAGAATATCGTGCACGAACAAGTTCGTTCAAGCATGGAAAGTGCTCAGGTGCGCGTTTCCGTTCCTCCACCAGCACGAAAAGGAGGGGAATACACTGAAGAATACGTTGCTGCCGATGTCTTGAAATCAGAATCCCTGGATATTGCTCCATCGGAAAATGATGAAGAAGGTCAAAACGTCAAAACGAGTGAACCACACTGTGGTGTCAATTTGACACCACATGGGGAGCAAGATGAACCACGTACAGAGGTCAATTTGACACCACGGACGGAAGGTGCTGAAACCCCAGTAACGGCGCGGGTTTGGACCCCCTCCTCGCGCGCGCGCGTAACAGAGACTACAACAGAGAACACGCATAGAATACGTGAAACAACAACAGGCGACGTTCGCGGCCTTTGTGCTGCACTGGGGGTATCCAGCTCATCGCTGGAGCAGTTTATTCGTCGCTATGGAGAGGAGAAAGTGCGCGACAAAGCTCGACTTTTGGAGATCGCCATGCAGACGAAGATCATCCGGAATCCGACGGGCTGGCTTCATGCTGCACTCAAAGGAAACTATACATTTGCGCCTGTTACTCCACGGCAAGAATCAACTCCAACCCAAACACAACCCCCTGGCAGTTATGTTCCATCTGTACCGCCTTCTGCCCCAAAAGAGCAAAAACAAGAACACCGACAAAATCTGCACGAGTTTCTCACACGCCAGGCAGCTGCCGACAGTGAGGGATCTGTGTTTGCCCAGGAGTTTCTGCGAAGGCATGGAATTGTGGATGGACGGGCGAGTCCTTGACGAAATACGGTCTTCGCATTCAGAAAAACGTGCAGTATTTTAATTCTGCATTCGGTTATACTGAATGAGTGATGACGTATTATGCAAAGAGGTACATTATGGACATCGTATCTACGCCCGTGTGCGGTGGAGAGAACATCATTTCTTTTGGAGCAGAGCTTGCAGTCGTGATCGGCATGAACGAGGCGATATTTCTCCATCGACTTGACCAACTTCTTACGACGGAGCTATGCCTCCATGAGAATGAGCGCAAATGGGTATGCAAAACAATCGCAGACTGGCAGCATGGGGAATTCCCTTTCTGGTCTGAAAGCACTATCAAGAGGATTGTTCATTCTCTTGTACGACAGGATTTCATCCTTACAATCAAGGCTGAAGGGAAAAAATCTTTCGATCACACAAAAGCATATACCATAGACTATGATCGATTGAATACTTTTTGCCGAAGCTTGGCTTATCCGAGCCTTGCCCATGAATAAGACAACGGAGGTCATATGCTGTACTACAATAAGCCGATCATGGGAATGTACTTGGCCGAGACAATGCTCAATGAGCATTTCAAGGCACAAAAGAAACGAACCGAGTTGGCAGAATTAAAACACTTTGTCCGAGAACTCTCGGCCAAAGATTCTGCGATGTGGGGGAAAATTCTGTTTCGCATCATGAAGCAGGAAACGAATTATATCTTGGTCGATATGGTGATCCAGTCTCTCCCGCAGGACTGGCAGGCCTTCGTTGATCTGAAATACAGACGCAAGGAGACGATTGTCAAGCAGACGGAGCTGCTGCATGTATCCTCATCTCAGTTAGGCATATGGAATTCAGCGATTAAACTCAATGTGCTCAACGCTTTGCAGTATCGTTTGACCGTCAACGATGTTTTTCTCCGGACAAAAATCATAAACATGTTGGAGGTACTGGCGACCATCATTGCCGCAAAAGAAGAGTTGGATCCCGAGTTTAAGATCATTGACGAATTTTGGTTTCACTCGCTTGTGCAATATTATGACCAATACAGCCAGCTCCTCGAGAGGATTGATGAGTGTATTTTACATCAGGATAGCCGCATGAATATTGCTGTTGCAACCATAGTGGAGAGCCCGTATGATTCCAATATCGTCCTTGCGGATAAATGCGGGCTGAACTCCGGCAGCTTCGGCCGGTATGTACGAAACTTTCAAGATGAAGTGAAAAGCTATATCTTTTGAAAAGGCCTTTGATCTGTTCAAAACGAACAGATCTTTTTTTGTTCAAAAGATAGGAAAAATGGGGATTTTCTCTGATATACAATAACGTCGGAGGAGATCATATGCGCATAACAAGGCGTTTCTATATCTGGTCTGCATTGTGGTTATATGTATTTCTCGTGGTCAATCCGCTTCATCTGCAGATGCCCACATTGATTTACATGAATACAACGGCCAGTCTTCCTATTGGGCTCTACCTTGCGATTCCCGGCTTTGCGGTTCGAGATGGGGATATTGTTGCTTATGAACAGGATGAAGATGTTATGGAGACCGTTCGTCATAATGGTTGGCTGCCGAACGATGCTGATCCTGCGTTCATCAAATACGCGGCGATAGAGGGCGGTTTCTATGAGGTCGATCCAGATCTTCGGTTCAGCGTCAACGGAAAGCTGATCGGATACGCTATGACCGGCGATGGGAAGGGACACACAATGACGCCGCGCTACGGGTTCTACGAGATTGAGCAGGGACAGTTCCTGCCATATACATACGCGGCAAGGAGTTATGATGGGCGCTATACCGGCACGATCTCGACAGATCGGATATATAGCCGCGTCATACCTTTATTGACAAAATAGATGAGGATGTGCAATGCAACACCACCAATTTCAATGCTCTGGGCTTGACGAGTACGCTGAAATGCAAGAACAAATTTACGGCATCTTGTATCGGTCTTTTTTTTATAACGACCATACTTTCCTGGAAGCCATCGAGGCGGCAGTAGCCAACGCTGCAGAGTATTCCATAGGTGAACACAGTTCGCCTATTTTGATCACGCTGCGCATTATGACGCACGATATTGCCGTGACCGTTACAGCAGCAACAAAGGAATTTGATGTTTGCGCTTTCCGGCAGACGTTGAAGAGACTGTCGGACGATCCTGCTATAAGAGAGATGGATTGGAGCGCGTATGCCAAGCAGAAAAATTCCGGTGCAGGGATATGGCGTATGCTCACAGGCTGCGCATATCTCTATATGGATGCGCATGGACAATCGGTCACGATGGTTGCAAGGAGATCAATGCAGCCCGATGACATCATAGAAACGCGCATCGGAACCCTTGTCCCGAGATTCTTCGTAAAGAAAGACGGCGTTATCTTATGAATTTTATTCGCCCAAAGGAGTTGATTGCTCGGTGAATGAAAAGCTGAGGAAACACAAAATGACCGTGATCTGTCTGCTGATCCTGTTCTGCATGGAAGCGACGATCGTTATTTATAGCTCGACCATTCATTTTTCCCAGGCGCAGCTGTCCGACTACGATCAGGCAAACAAAGATCTTGTTCAGATGCGGCGCGAAATGCAGAGCATTCAGCTTGCAGAAAAAGAAGATCCCCATGTTCGACAGGGACTTAACGAGTTGCTGATGGCAAGACCCGATGGCTGTCACTTGCTGGAGGTCGCCGTCGGTGATCTCTATGATGCAGATGGGAATGCGCTGCCATATGCGTATGTGACCTTTATGCCGGAGAATGATGGCGTGCTGCAAGCCTTCCGCGAAAACATAAACCGCAGCTCCATGCTTAGAGACTCCTCTATTGACAGCATATACCAGGACGCCGAGGGGCGCAGAGTTGTGAGACTCTCGATAAGGAGTGTGCAGCCGTGAATATGTGCGGACGATTGAATCCTCAAAGCTATATACGTGCTGGTCTGCTTTTATTGCTGCTCATCGGTGGATGTTGCATGACGGCAGCACTTTTTCTCAGTCTTGGCAAACTCAGCACTCTTTATCAGCAAGCGGCCGAGATCCGCGCAACAATGACCGAGTGGCAGGAACAGGCTGCTTTTATCAACAATCAAACCTATCGCCCGGTTCTTCCGGAGCAAATAGAGGCAGTATCGTCGGATATTCTTTTTGCAGTCCAGGCGCATCAGCTGGAACTTATTTCTTATCAATCCCTGCATTCCAGCGGCGAGGAAGAAGCGCCGTTTCAAACATTCACGTTGTCGGTCAAAGGAGCGTATGCAAACAATATCACGTTTTTAGAGGACTTTCGTGCAAAGGATGCGCTCGTATCCATCATGTCTATCAAGATGTATCCAGTAGACGGATATGTGCAGACAGATTTACGCTGCCGTATTTATACAAAGTAGGAGGCTGCCTATGCTGATGATACAGAAAAAGGGGAAGATCCTGGGAGCATTGCTTGTGACCGCTCTCTATGGTGCTGTCATGGGATCCGCATATACCACAGATACGAAGATACGGGACAGTTTTATGCAGATTACACCTGCTGCAGATGTGAATCTGCCACAGGCAGTCCCCATATTCCATGAGACCATACGTGAGCTTAGCCCATTCATTGCGTTCTCTGCTGCTGCGCATAAGGACGGGGCAAATACACACCCAGGAAGAGCGCTGCCGAGCATTCCCAACATCAACTTCCCAAGGCCGAATATTCCCGTCATTACAGCGCGCCCGGTAACACTTCCACAAGAAGCCATGCAGGGCGCTGCAGAAAATGCTTCCACATCGCACAGCGAAGCACGGGAACGCAAATATTCAGATCCAATCGCCTTCATCCAGAGCGGAAACGGAAGCGCGCAGCCGTCTGATGCAATTACTTACTACGGCGGCGAAGGGAGTCATTTTTCATCAGACAGCGAGAAATCGAAAGAGTAACGACGCTGCTGATAAATGACAGGAATTTCAGCAGCTTTTTTTAGATAAAATGAAATTTGGGTTGGAGGTGTTCTATGTGATATGGAAGCATCTGGCCGGGATATTTGTGCTGGATGTCCTGCTGATCTACTTTACGAAGCCGGAAAATCCCTTATATGTGCTTTTTCTTTCGTTTCTCTTATGGCACATCTCCTGTGCGGATTTATCTGGCATAGGGATGGATGTAAAGCTTCTCTTTCTGCTGTTTCTCGCCGGCGCGTTTATCTATGAAAAAGCGGTACTGATATATTTTCTCCTATGCGGTATGGGCGCAGCAGCGTTTTACGTGTTCTGCCGTTTCCACCGCGCAGAACAGAATCAGCATACAGATGCATATATCCCATACGATCTCGCCGGGCTCATCCTTGTGCTCCTCTATTATTTGCTTGCTCTGCCCATGCCGCACTGGTTATATCAGTTGGCGTTTCTTCCTCTGGAAGAGCAAACTATGCGGATTTTTGGCGTTGAAATCGTCTCTGTCAGTATGGCAGCTCTTTTTCTTAGGAGTCACTTCAAAGGAGACAGACGCAAAGGGATCTTCTACGGCGTCTTGTTCGGTCTCTGCAACCCACTCGTTTCCCTTATTTCTATGCTGATCGGTCATCTCATCCGATACGGCATTGGCATAAAGTCTTTATCAACAAAGAATGTCAGGGAGGTATTTTCTTGAAGATTGATCAACTGTTTCATCGCGCGGAGCATTTTACGCCGCCGACGACTTCGCAAAGTCCGGCTGAGAAAGCCAGCCGCAAGTGGGACGCCCGCGAGGGAGAGATCATTGAGCAGAATTACAATCTGCGGCGGCTTTTATTGGGGCTTGTCATTGTCATCGTGGCGCTGGCCGGGGCTCTGTGCTACAAAGCAATCACCGAGAACACGCTCGTCTATGTAGTCGAAACGGACATCAAGACAGGGGAGGTTCGCAACGTCGGGACAGCAAATTCCATGGCCAATTATACGCCGAGCGATGAGGTGTATAGTTACTTTATCCGTCAGTTTGTGCAGGATATTCGCAGTGTTCCATTGGATGAGGTCGTTTACAATAAGCAGCTCAGCACGGCGTACAGCTTCCTCACAAAAGACGGCGCAAACATCCTCACATCGCGTATGGAGGCAGAAAACCGTGTAGAGAAGCTGCATCGGGCAACGGTACAGGTCACGATCAACAGCGTTATCCCGATGGAGGGCGGCAAGAGCTACCAGGTGCGTTGGACTGAGGTGGAATATCGTGCCGGCGCCGGCAGACGTGAAGTTACCCCCTATACAGGTCTGTTTACGGTTGAGATCATCAAAACGGATGACAAAGAGCGGCTCGCCGTCAATCCTCTTGGTATCTACATCAAGGATCTGCGCTGGGAGCGCGATGCTGAAACGAAGACCTCCAAGGATCCGAATGTGCCGCAGACCGCTCAAACGAATACGGCACAAACGACCCAAACGACTACGCCATAACAGAAGAGGAGAATGAAGGATGAATATGAACAAAAGAAATCTCAAGCTGCTTGTCTGCTGCTCGCTCCTGTGCTCCAGCGTATGGGGGGCGGGGACGGTCAATGCGGCCACGCTTTCGGAATTCCGAGCAAAATATGCGCCCGTGGAGCAGGAAGCCGATCCTGAAATCAGCGGTGCAGCAGAAAGTGCGATGCGGCACAGCGAACAGATTCAAAACGAATTGGACAGCTTGACCGGACAACTCGAGTCGCTGAAGGATCAGAAAAACAGCGGAAACGAAAACCTGATCCGCACGATTTCTGAGCGACTGGCAGATCTCGAGGCAGAGCTTAGAGCTCAGTCCGATCTGCAGATGGAGCTGATGCAGCTCCTGGAAAGCAGGTACAGAGCGTCATACAACGATTATGATGACAATTCTTCCAGGCGAGCACTCATCAATCCAGTGCCATACGGCGGGAATACTGTCTCCTACACGCAGGATGCTGCCAACGCACAGGGAAACAGCACGATGACCTTTTCGTATGCGCCCGATCAGCTCTACAAAATTTACTGCCGTACAGGATACCTCACGGATATTGAGCTGAAAAAGGGCGAGCAGATCTCCTTTGTGGGCGGGGGCGACACCAGTTCGTGGGCAGTCAATGCTACGACCGTGGCTGGTGTGCCGCACATCTACGTCAAACCGGTCGTGCAGTCCAGTACGACAAACCTGATCATCACCACGAATAAGAGGAGCTATCAGCTGATCCTCACTGTGAGTGATTGGTATAATCCCATGGTGCGGTGGAGCTACGGCCTCGAGGACGCCCAGACTGCGATCCTGCAAAATGCAAAGGATGAGCAGACCATTACGGCGGATATGAGTGTGACCGGCGTTGACAAACTGAATTTTTCCTACAAGGTCTCCGTGAAAGGAAATGACAGCTATAAGCCGGAGATGGTTTTCGACGATGGGGAGAAAACCATCATCCGTGTGAACAAAGGCGTGAAGCGTCTGCCCGCATTGTTCATCCGCGAGCCTGGGAAAAAGGATCTCAGCCTGGCGAACTTCAAGACAAAAGACAACTGCTATATCATCGACCGAATTATCGACCGCGCGGAACTGCGGTATGGAGAAAGTGATATTGTCAGGATTGAGCGCAAGAAATAACCCTTGAAAGGAGCTGACTTCATTGAAACTGAAAGAGATCATAGGCAATCTCTCGGAAGTCGCTGGGCGAAAATTGAAAATGAAGAAGGATGAAGAAGGGCTTGCCATTCCGGACGAAGAGTTGGATAAGGGGATGGATATTAAGACACCAGAGGGCAATAAGTCCATGCTCAAAGGAGAGCATGATACGATCTTTGGCCTTTCAAAGCCTGTTGTTACAGGGATTGTGGTGTTTTTCTTTCTCGTCTTTGGTTTGGCATTTTTCTACGCAGCGAGCGATGATGGCGAGCAGACGGAGAAAAAGAGCGCCCGCGTCGAAGATATTGCGGACTCTGCACGCGTCCAGGGAGGAAGTACAAGCAGACTGTCCGATGATTACGGGGCGCTTGAACGAGCGAACGCATCAAGGAATCGCCAGCAGCAAGACCCGCATAAAAATGCGGATATTCCCCAGGAGCAATATCCGAACGGCGTGCCGCCTCAGTCAACGGAAGGAATTCAGGCAATTCCGCAGCAGCCAGGCTATTCGGGCTATGCCGATGTCCCACGGACATCGGTTGTTATGCCTCCTCCCGGCGGCGCATACAGCCAGAATTACGCGTTGCCGTCACAAGACCAGGCACGCATCGAGGAGGAGCGTGCTGCAGCAGATCGTTTCAAGGAGCAATTAAGATCTGCGATCGCCTTTGCTTTTGATGGAGGCGGGAAATCATCTGATACAGGCGCTGGTGGGGGAGACCCTGCGGCTGCAGGTGACGGAAGTGCAAGCGGAAGAGTCATCAATACTGCGCAGCGCAGTTCATCTCCCACTTACAGCGAGCCGTCAGAACGTACCGTAATGGCCGGTACGCTTATCCCGGCCATGCTCTTGACGGGGATCAATACGGATGCACCGGGACCGGTTATTGCACAGGTGATGGCAGATGTGTATGACGTAAACGGCCTCAATCTGATCATCCCGGCCGGCAGCCGTGTCCTTGGCACAATCGGAAAGGTGGAAGGCGGCAGCGGCAGCAGAAACGTATCGAGCCGCATTGGGCTTTCTTTCGACACCATAGTTTTGCCAAACGGTGGATCATGGAACATTGGAAACGCTATGATGGCCGTTGATGGTGTTGGTTATTCCGGCGTCCAAGGGAAGCTCCATCGTCATACGGGGAGCAACTTCATGAAAGGCTTGTTCAACAGTGCTTTAACGGCGCTTTCTACGGTCGCGGTGGATCGCGTCACGCTGGATTCGTCTGCGTTCACGGCGCTCACGGAGACACAGGCACCGACTGCGACAGTTGCGCCGGGCTACACCTTTAATATCTATGTGACGCAAAACATTGCGTTTTGAGGAAGACGATGATGGACGAAAAAAAGGGGAAGAAGCTCTCGGAAACATATGAGGCCGTCACCGGCGGATTAAAGGCTGGGAATCCAGCAATGTGGCACAGAATCATCATGTGTATTCTGATCGGATTCGCGGGAATGGCACTGATCGGCGGCGTCGTGTTTGATTTCGTCCTGGATCGTCAAACGGAAGAACTGCGTCATATGCCGGTCATAGGCGTCGCCGAAAATGCTGTGCTGCCGAGTGACAAATATTTCATCTATCAGGTGTATTTCGATGATACGGAGCACATGCACTATCTGGTCAGTTCGACCTCCGGCGGCGTTGTAGTCTCCGTTGTGCCTCCAGAAGGCACGCAGGAGCCGGAAGATGTGATGAGCATGATTCACTACGATCCAGCAGCGTATCTGCTCGATGTAGATCAGAACGGCCGATGGGCATTCATATCGACTTCGGTGCGGGATAATATCCTGAAGAAAACACAAGCTCCTGTGGTTCCCTGATAGCAAACAGCCCCTTATCTGAGACAAGGGGCTGTTTTTATGCAGCCATTCAGTCAGGATAGATAAAAGACAAGAAAATACCAGGGTTTTTACAGATATAATGGCATACAAGGGAAGGTGATTGAGATGATTGATGAAGAGATTCATCGTGCAGCACAAAAGAAGGCGTTTCTTTATACGGTGCTCATTTTCGCTGTTTTGATGCTGATAACGCAATGGTATGCGACACAGGCGGTAGCAGAGGAGTGTGACTATCATCCCTTGCTCGGAAGTTATATAGAGCTCGGCGATAGTAAAATTTATCCTCCGTATGATTACCTGGTGTGGTCATATGATGAGCATATCAGTAAAGCAATTCCGGATATTCTCGATGCGTACTCATCATTTGCCCAGCTGGTTTTGCTGCTCTCCATGGTCTGCATGTATTTCCTCAAAAAGGCGTTTTTGGTGCAGACTTCGCATGGCAGCGCATCTTTTGCATCGAGCAAGGACATAGAAAAATCGGATCTCGGCGCTTACGTCTCGAAAAATGGGGGCGTATATGAGTATAGGAAAACGAAGAAGAGATTTCTTGGATTGATCCCTTACACCAAAAAGGAGAAGATCATCAAGGATTCCGGCGTCGTTGTCGGTATCAATCCATATACCCATAAGCTCATGCTGCATGACGGCGTGGAGCATATGCTTCTCATGGCTCCGACCCGCAGCGGTAAGGGCGTCTGCACGATCATCCCCACGGGATTGATTTGGAAGCATAGTATCTTCTTCTTCGACCCGAAGGGCGAACTCTGGAGCCTGACCAGCGGCTACCGAAAGAATGTCTTGAAGCAGAAGGTACTCAAGTTTCAGCCGCTCTGCACGGATGGATCCGCAGCACGGTGGAACCCACTGGCCGAGGTCAATTATCGGACGAGCGAGGAGTTATCGGACGTTCAGTCTATCGTTTCGGTCATGGTGCGCCCGGATGGAGAATCAAAGGGCGGCGATGAGTTTTGGCCGAACTCCGCTGCAGCTCTCCTGAACGGCGTTATCCTGCACCTGCTTTATAAACATGATAGAGAGGAGCGGCCGCTCCCGTGTCCGACGGACATTATGTCATTTCTCTCCAGTCCGGATAAGTCAACGGAAGAGCTTTTTACGGATATGCGCGATTATCCGCATATCAGCCCAGATGAATTCCTGGAAGTGGAAGAGATCGGCGCCGACGGGAAGCCAATTTTTGATGAAAATGGGATTGTGAAACGCAAAAAGAATCCACTTAAGGAAATCTATGGGGAATATATCAAGGATTTTCGCCCCTTTGCCCAGGCACTTGATACCAAAGTAAAATCCATTGATGAGATCCGTGTTGCGCTGCAGCAGAAGATCAAAAAAGGGGAGAAAATCCAGTGGGAGGCAGTAGATCAGACAGGGCTGCCAAGCAATGCGCCATATCACCTGCTGCTGTCTCACCCGAAGGTGGCTGAATGCGCGGCCAACATTCTGAATGGCGCACAGCAGACGACGGCGTCCATTATGCAGACCGCACAAACCTCTTTGGCGATCTATCAGGATCCGGTTGTGCAAAACAACACGAGCGTATCGGATTTTGCGATTCGCGACCTGCTCGATCCGCAGCAGGAAGTATCGCTGTATCTCTGCATGGAGGTTAAAGATATTGCGGCCGTCAAGCCGATTGCACGTCTTTTCATCCAGATGATCTGTTCGAAGCTCATACGGGACATGAAATTTGACACGGATCCCAATAAACCTGCGCCAAAGAAGCAGCGTCTCCTGCTTATGTTGGATGAGTTTCCGCAGCTGGGGAACATGAAGTGCATAGAGCTTGCGCTTGCCATCTGTGCGGGCTATGGAATCAAAGTCTGCATCGTCTGCCAGGATGTCAACCAGCTCAACAAGGAGTACACCAAAGACAACTCCATCGGCTCAAACTGTCATGTGCATATCTATTTTACCCCGAATATCGACTCCGGCGGTGCAACGGCCGAGGCAATTTCAAAGACGCTTGGCAAACGCACAATATCGACCATCTCGCACAGCGACGGGGGCGGCGGCTTTTTCAAGGGCTCAAACTCTACGTCGCAGACCGGCCGAGAACTCTTGACGCCGGATGAAGTCGCCCAGATGAGTTCAGAGAAAGAACTCGTCTTTGTGGCCGGGCATAAAGCCATCTTTGGAGACAAGCTGCGTTATTATGAGTATCCGTTCCTCATCAAACGGACACAGATAAAATGTCCGGCGGTGAGTGATACCGTGACACGCGTCACGAATTTCAAGGAGCTGTTCGATGTCCATGCAGCCGATCAGGCTGCGAAAGAGGATGATCGGAGGCGGGTTCTTGAGGATCAGGCGAACAAAGCCGGAATGTCGTATAAGGATTATGTTCAAAAACTCGAGGCGGAGAAGGCGCAGTACGAAAAGGATGTAATTTTCCGCATTACGGGGGAACATCCCGAGGAGGAGCTGAATGAGAAAGAAATCTCCAGCGCAGGGATTGCAACAGCAGGGCAAGAAGAACCTGTCGGCCAGCCCGAAAATATCGAAAGTGAAGCAGCCGCCGATCATCGGACACGGACAGAAAGTCCGCAAGAGGTAGACCCCGAAAATCGTCGGTATCAGGCAGCGGTTGAAGACACTCATCAATCGGCCATCCAGGAAGAGATGGAGAGCAAGGCAAAAAGGCGTATGAACATCCTGCAGGTGCATGAAGAAACGCCGTCTCCCGCAGATGCCGTATCAGATCTCATTGATCTGGATGCCTCCATTCTTGCCATCAATGCGGCCGCAGATGAAACTGCGCCCACAGAAGAGGAGAACGGCGACATACAGCTTTCCAATTTCCTTTTTGGCGATCAGGAGGACTTTGACGAGGCTGCGCCGGAGGAGCTGGATATGGACGATGATCTTGATCTTTTCGATGCAGACACCGAAGGAGCGGGGGATACGACCAACGGCAGCAGCCCACTGTTAGGCTTGGATGCCTTTTTAGGGACAATGAACAAGGAGCGTAACGAAGAATGAACAGCAATAGTGAGCGGTATAACATCACAATGGATGCGCTCATTACCTCGATGAAAGCGATCATGCCGTTTATGCAGGATAAAAACGTCTTCGAGGTATATGTGAATCCGGACGGCAAGATCTGGACGGACAGTCTTGGCAAGGGGAGAGCTTATACGGGGAAAAATATTTCCCCGGAAGATACGCGCGGGATCATTCTCAATGTGGCTGCGCTGACAGGGCAGCTGGTCGTATCGGAGCGTCCTGCCCTTGATGCGGACATTCCGTCCAACTCGTTTTTCCCCAAATGCCGCTTTGAAGGGAATCTTCCCAATATCGTTTCTGCACCAACCCTCAATATTCGGAAGCACCCTGAGACCATATTTTCGCTGGAGAACTATGTCGAACAGGGGACGCTGACGGAAAAACAATATGATTTCCTGATCGACGCTATCCATCACAAGAAGAATATCATTGCGGCCGGGGGAACAAAATCCGGCAAGACAACATTTCTCAATGCCATCTTGGCCGAGATCTCCAAGCTGGATGATCGTGTCATCCTGATTGAGGATACCCCGGAGCTGCAATGCAGCGCCGTTGACTGCGTGCAGATGCGTGCAACCCCAACATTTTCCATGGAGGATTGCCTCAAGCAGGTGCTGCGAATGACGCCGGATCGCATTGTGGTCGGGGAAGTTCGTTCTGGTGAAGCGTTGGCGCTCCTCGATGCCTGGTCTACAGGACATGGAGGCGGCTGTTCAACGGTTCACAGCAATTCTGCCGTAGATACGCTTCTTCGCCTCGAGAACATGACGGCGCGCGTCTCTCGGAACCCACAGCAGGCAACGATCGCCCAGGCGGTACACTATATCGTCTATCTCAAATACATTGGGAAGACGCGAAAAGTGCAGGAAATACTCGAACTTGAGCGCTGGGATCCAGCCTCGAAAAAGTACATTTATCATGAAGTAACTTGAGGAAAAAGTCTGCGAATGAAAAAACATAGGAAATTCGGGCACTTTTTTTGAAGTAAGATAGAAGTGTTTGTAGGGAATATCGTCAAGGAGGTATGATTTATTATGGATTTCAAGAAAAAGATCAAGGCTGCCGCGAAGTTCGCGAAAGAGAATAAGCTGATGATGCTCCAGCTCGGCATGATGGGCGCTGTCCTGATTACCAACGAAGTGTCCCTTGCTTCATCCGCAGATGAAACCTTTGCGGTCGTGACAAACCCGCTTGAAAAGCTCCAGAAAACGATCACCGGTCCCATTGCAACGGCGATCGGCACAGCAGGAGCCGGCCTTTTGGGGCTTTCGGTCACGATGAATTTCGAGAACCAGATCGCCAAGCGCGGCATCCAGGGCGTTGGTGGTGTCGGCCTTGCGCTCGGCGGCGCAACTGTGGTTTCGAAGCTTGGCTCTGCGTTCCTCTTTTGAAACGAGCTGATTTCTTATGGCAGATAAAGAGGAAGAATTTCGCTCCTGGTATAATGTTGACTTCTTCAGAGGACTGATGGAGCCAGCTTTGCTTGCCGGAGTACCTAAGCCCGTACTGATCTGGAATGCAATGTTCGCCGTGTTCCTGATTATGAACTTTGGGTTCTTTTACATCCTGATTTTCACGTTCCTTTTGCATTTTTTGGCGATCTATGTCTGCAAAGGCGACGTTCAGTTTTTCGACTGTGTTAAATCATATATGAATAAGAAACGATATTATAACACCTGATGGGCTGCATTTGGCGGAAGCGGGGGATTCCCGTTTCCGTTTTTTGTTGATCTGTTCTTGAAAAAAGACAGGAATCCCGCGCATTTTTTTGCTTTATACTCAGATTAACAAGGGAGAAAGGAGAACGCCGCGTAAAATTCACTTCCATGCGGCAATGTAAAATATGGCATCACTGAATGAATTTGGATTGCAGTCTACCGCAATCGAAGAATGGATCCCGTGGGGTGGGATCGTTCGCCCGTCCGTTATGAAACAAAAAAATGGTTCTATGTTCAGCATCATCACCTACACCCCATATACAACAGATCTTTCGACAACACTCCCGCCTTGGGCTTTTCGGCGCGGCTGGGTCATTTGGAATGAGCATCAGCACGTCGCAGATGTCCCCGCGCAGGATTATCTGATCATCGGCTGGAATCCGTTCTATGCGGCCGGAAAGACCTCCGTCGAAAATGCGCTGCGCCCGGGCGTATCAATCCATGAAACCGTAGATTACTTTGAAAAAGAGGTTCAGGCCTTTTTAGAGGAGTTCCAGAAGATAACAGCGGCAAGGGTTTTGGAATATCAGGAGATCATGGATGTTCTCTCGTTTTCTCTCTCCATGGGAGAAGATCGTCAAGAGCTTCCGGATTGCCCGCTCTACATGGACGCGCTGCTCTCGCAGGACATAGACTTTGAGTTTGGCGGCAACGATATTTTCATCAACGGCAAGCGGGTATGCGCCGTCTCCATGCTGATTCCGTATGAGCTGGATGAGATTTACAGCCGATTGGAGCATATGACCTATCGTCATACGCGCAGACTTCTTCTGTTCAATGAAAAAGAGGCCAAGAGAGATTTTCTGCGGTATACGGAACGATGGTTTCCAACACGATCTGTTCTGCGGCGTATGGCCACAGAAGACATCATCAGTGTGTATAACGGCTATTACACGGATACCTTTCTCTTTCACCTGGATCAAGCAAATGACGAGCCGTTCCGTGCTTTTTTCACGGATGTGCTGGATCGGGAATGCGTTCCCTACATCGTTGAGGAATTCAATCTGAAAAAGGTGTTTTGGGGAAGCCTCCCTGGGCTTTACCTCGCAAACGCAGATCCTACGGTCATTGGCTTTCAAGACCTTTCCGAGTTCCTCCATGCACATATCGAAGTCAAGAAAGAGACGGAGGACATCTTGGAGAAAGCGCAGAACAGTTTGGTTGAAGTAAGTGTCGACGTGAACGAGTATATCGAAGATCGCGGCCATGAAGGAGGAGAGGCGTAAATGTATCGTTTGGATCGTTTCTTGGTAAAAAGTGAGCCTCTGAAATATACGTTGCCGTGGGCACGCATTATTCCAGGATCACCGACCATTGTGCTGAATAAAGACGGCTCCATGCAGACGACATTCAGCTATCGGGGACCGGATTTGGATTCGGCCATCAAGGAGCAGCTTTCCGTCATTACGCAAAAGCTGAATTCTGCTTTCACGTCCATGGATACGGGCTGGGTTATGTTTTTTGAGTCTCAGCGCGTTCCTTCGACGGATTATCCGACAGATTCCTATTTCCCCGATCCGATTACCAAGATCATGGACGATGAACGCAAAGAGTTTTTCAGCGGCGGGGATTCTCATTTTGAGTCGGATTATTACGCCACGCTCTACTGGATGCCTCCGAATGACCATGAGGGGCGGCTGCGCTCCTTTGTTGTAGAGGGAAAGAAGCAGAAGGGGCTGACGGAAGATGACTATCTCGTTGCCTTTCGCACGGTCGTGAATGATGTATATAATATGTTTTTCGCATGTCAAATTCCCTGTGAAATTCTATCTGCAGACGAGATGGTCACATATCTCTACTCTACAATATCCATGAAACGGCGCAAACTAAAGCTTCCGAAACATCCGATGCTGCTGGATCAGTTCCTTTGCGATTCTTCGCTTTCCGGCGGATTGGAACCCCGCCTGGGCAGTAAACATATGCGCGTTATCACGATCATCGGGTATATGGATAACACCATCTTTGGGATATTCGATCACCTGAATCTGCAAAATTTCTCGTATCGGTGGGTCTCGCGCTACTATTGTCTTGGGAAACTGGATGCCTTGAATGAAGTCGGCAAGAAAAAGAAGGAATGGAAAGCCAAGTTCAAGGGTCTGACAGACATGATACGTGAATTCGCAAGTGGCCAGGAGGATAACAGCAACCTCAACCAGACGGCCGTTACAAAATATCAGCAAGCAAAGGCTGCAGAGACGTTGATCGAGTCGGATATTACCTCTTACGGCTATTACACGTCCAGCATTGTAGTTTTGGGCGATTCGCCGGATGAAGCAGATACGCGCGCAAAAGCCGTTGTTCAGACAATCAACAACATCGGCTTTAAGGCGAAAGTCGAAGATCTCAACAGTGTAGATGCTTGGATGGGCTCTCTTCCCGGCAATGTTGGCCGCAATGTGCGACGCCATTTGGTATCTTGCGCCAATCTCATTCATATGATGCCGCTTTCTACCATATGGGCAGGAGCCTCCCGCAATAAGCACCTGCAGGGACCGCCGCTTATTTATACACAGACCTCTGGGAATACGCCGTTTCGGCTCACGCTGCATGTCGGTGATGTTGGGCATACGCTCGTAGTCGGTCCCACTGGAGCGGGAAAATCAGTCTTCCTGAATATGGTAGAGTCCTCGTTCCGCAAATATAAAGATGCCCGTGTCTTTGTGTTTGATAAGGGGGCATCGAGCTATGTCCTCACACGGGGCGTCGGAGGAACTTTTTTCGATCTCGGAAATGAGGAAACGGGGGCACTTTCCTTCCAGCCGTTGGCAAAGATTGATGATGATAAAGAGCGTCAGTGGGCGCTTGAATGGATTTGTGACTATGTGCGGCAGGAGAATCTTGAAATCACGCCGGAGCGCAAGCAGCTGATCTGGGATGCGCTGGAAGCCATCGCCACTTCATACGTTGGTGAGAACAAGCGTCTGCGTCGCATGACAAACCTCGTGAATGCGATCCAGTCCGAAGAATTGAAAAAAGCCCTGGCGCCGCTCTGCTCCGGCGGTCCCTATGGACGTATTTTCGATTCGGATGTAGACAGCCTCCAGCTCGGCTCCTGGCAGACGTTCGAAATGGAGAAACTCATGAGCACGCCGCAGATTGTGGGAACAACGCTCATGTATATTTTCCATCGGATCGAGCAAAGCCTGAAAGGGGAGCCGACCATCATTGTTTTGGATGAGTGCTGGGTCTTCTTTGACAACGAACAGTTTGCAGCGAAGATCCGCGAATGGCTCAAGGTTCTCCGTAAGGCAAATGCCTCCGTTATCTTTGCGACACAATCCATCACCGATATTGTCAACAGCCCCATTTTCCACACCGTTCTCGAATCTTGTCCCAGCCGCGTATTTCTGCCCAACAATGATGCTCTGGAAGAAAAAACGGCCGAGAATTATGCCTTGTTTGGGCTGAACCGTCGGCAGATTGAAATTCTCGCATCAGCAACGAAGAAGATGGACTACTACTATGTGTCGCCTTATGGCTCGCGCCTCTTCCAGCTGGCCTTGGATGCTTGTCCCGTTTCGCTGGCCTACGTTGCCGTTAATACTAAAGGCGTCAATGATGCGAAGGAGATCGTTCGCGAACACGGCGTTGAAGAGTTCAACCGTCGCTGGCTGATCCGCTGCAACATCATTGAGGATAAATCTTCTGAGCCAGTGGAAGAAGCTGTTGCCCAGTAATGTGTTTTGCTGGAAAGGAGCATTGTTATGTCGTTCTCCATCGAGCTTTTTGCCAGCATGCCAGCGCTTTTGCTGATTATTGCATTGTGGTTCGTTTATCATCACATCAACCGCATGGAAGAATGTATTCGTTTGGCACAGGGAAAAGATGCAAAGATAGTAGAACGCCTCTATCGAAATACGATGGCATCTATTCCGAGAATAAAGCCTCGTTCGAGCGCTGCTGATGAAACTACACGGCGAGCACATGCCGTTATGCTACGAAGCTGCCACAGAAATACGAGAGAGAGCAACGAATGAAAAATATTACAGTTGCATATCTTGATGTGCTCGGACAAACAATCGTTGAGCGCAAAAAGGAGAATACTGCCGAATTTCCCAATCAACAGGCAGAGAACTACGAGAACGATCTGACGGCCGCAATCCGGCTTCTGGAAAGCGGATATGATGTCAATGCCGTGAGAGCTGTGATTTGCGAAAAATCGCCCATGACCAAACTGCTTCCGGATGTACGCGCAATGGCGCTTTATACGGCTAAGGTCATGGAAAACATCAATGAAGCGTGGACGGAACGGGCATCGCGGACATATCTCGAAGCAGCGGAAAGCTATCGGCGACGCGCAGCGGCAGAATCAGCTGCTGCGGGACTTCAGCGGGATTATCGCATTGGCATGGCCATGATCTTGAAAGACGGCTTTCCGATCGCTGTTGTGAATCAGGTAATTCGGCAGTCTGCCATTGAGCGGAAGGCCGATGAATCCTACCATAAGACGCTTTTTTCTGCGCTGTCTGATGGACGCAATCGCTATGCTGCAATCATGGCGTATGCCGGCGGCGTCATGAGCAGCGAAGCAGATGTTTATCGAAAATTCGCCAGGGAATATATGGAGAGGACAAATACAACTATACTCACCGTTGACGATGAGCAGAAGATCATCGAGGCGATCTATCGGGACTATATGCGCCGTCTTCAGGACGAGCGGACTGCTTATCAGAAAGATCCAGCGCGTATGATGTTTTTACTCGAGGAGCAGGTGCAGCCGATTCTCCGAAAGTCCATTGCTCAGGCTTCTCCCCTTTATATCGAACCTGGGCGCAGCAGAGAGGCCTACCTTGACGAAACTTTCCTCTGTGCGTGCGAGAGCCTTGGGCTGCATCAACGAGACGATGATGCGTATACTAACATCAAAGGACAGTCTCGTTCTCCAGACGGCCGCACGGCGGCCAGAATGCTGCGGAGCCGCGTTCGTACAGATCTTGTAAAACGGTATCTGATCGCTCTGGCGATTGCTGCTGCACTTCCGGATCCCACCGAATACGCAGCGTTGATCTTGGCACAGGCTCAGGAGGCGCTTTCAAGAGAAGATGCAATCGCGGCGTTTAATGTGAATGATCTAGGCTCCTGCGCAGCTGCATATATGGATGCAATGCATCGTCAGTACACAGAGAAGGGCTTTGTGAATCCGGACATGGACATTGCAGCTATGAAGGAGCTTGTGCTGAGTGGCCAGTATTCGCTGGAACAGATCAGGGAGGCAATGATGAATCATTCGCCCAATCAAATATTCGGCGGCGCGGATTATTTCGCATATATCCAGAAGCTTGCAGACCAAGAGCTTGCAAGAGAAAATGAAAAACTGAGCAGCTATGTTGTGATACCTCGTACCGAGATGCGAGAAGACTTCGAAGCAGAGTATCAATACCAACGGCGTAAGATGGAAGGGCGCATCCGGCTTCCGTATAACATCACGATGGACACTAAGATTGTAAAGGCACTCCTGAATGACGGCGTAGAATCAAGAAACCTATCGCCAATGCTCTCGCGGTATAAGCCAAAGAATTGGGATCGGGATCATCCGAATACCCCTTATGGCTCCTACGTCGTTCAGAAGGCCGAAAAGGAGGAGCGGGAGAAGAGGGCAGCACAAGAGCAGAGCATTGTGCGGCAGCGGACAACAAATAAAACGGGTGATACCTCTGCTTGAATCGGGGGTGCAGGGGGCAACGCCCCATGAGGAGGCGGGCGGGGAGGCGGTAGCAGTATGCGCTATCCGGAACGTGTGACGGATGACGCATTCTGCGAAAGCCTTGATCCTTGGGAACAGTGAATGAGCAGAAGGTTATGTTTTTCTTGAGAGCGGAGCAGCGCGGAATGAGCGTGCAGCGAATGAAGCAATGCGGAGCGAAAAGAAAATGATAACCCTGTGAAATGACTGTTCCTTTCTTTTTATTTATTTGTGCAACTAAATATAGTTGCACTTGTGAAAGCAGAATGATATAATGCCCTTGAGAAATGTTTCTCGCTGTGAAATCATAGGATTTTGCAGCCGTGTTTTTGGGCTACTATGAGAGCGGTATAACGCTCTCATAGGAGGCAATAGCATGGAAGAGAAAGAACAGCTGCAACTCGAAATAAGATACCATCTCACTAAGGTCAGCAATAGCGCCCAAGAATATAGGGCTTTTCTTAATACCATCGCCAAATTCCATAAGTATTCCATTATAGAGCAGATCAATCTGCATTACCGTGCCTCAGCTGAGGCAAGCGCCGTTGCTCCGGATCATGTTTGGCGAAACTCTTTCCGGACAACATTGTGTGATGGCGCTGCCGCAATCCCGCTCCTGGTATCGGAGCCCGATGATCAATACACCGTTCGATATGTCTATGACATTCGGGATACGGTTGCTTTTCAAAACGGGGATGCAGCGGTACAAGGGATCCCCTGGCAGTTTACCCCTGCACACGAAGCACTTGTGCTGCGCACGCTTGGGAGCGACTCCGGATCGCTGGATGAGGCAATCCGAGCGAAGGCCGCAGAGCTTGTCGCGGCGCAGAACTCGGAGCATGCTGATTTTTTAACGGCGAGCGTAGAATATGTTGTGCGGTCGCGGCTGGGGCTTTCCAATCAAAACACCTTTCCGGCGGAGCTTTCTATTCCGCAAGATGTCCATATTGCGGTGGTTCTGGGAGAGGTCAATCAGGTTTCGCGTACGATTCTGGATTCGCTCGGCAATGCAATTACTGCGGCGAACAGAGCAAATGCTGCAAAGCAGAAGGAGGCAGATTCAAATGACCGAAGAAGTGATCCTGAAATCTCTTTATGGGATTTGGGGCGACATGAGGCGGGATTATTTGCACAGAACTCAGCCGGAGGAGTGGAAGCGGATGCTGGACGCAGGGACGCTGGATCAGTATCTGAGAGACTACGAGGACATGATGTTCGAACAGTCGGAGGCGCTGACAGCAGCGATCTGCAAGCGGGACGGCGTGACGGAAGACCTCAAGAAGCGCGACGTGATGCAGTGGATTCAGAGCTACAACAGCGTTCTCGCCGAGGTGCGGGAACGCCTGGCGGCGGAGATCATGCCGGAGCCCCAGGAAGCGTTCGTGTAGACGAATTTTCGATCCGCATTCCTGATGTTTTGCAGGAGGAATCTGCAAACAAATTCTTTGAAGACGTTCAAACTGCACGAAATGAAGGTCATATTACGGGCGTACAATCCCGTGAAATGTACCTTTCTTTCGTGCGTGCACTCATGTCTGCAGAGACACTTTCATCGGAGGCGCAGAACGCTCTGATCGGGCGAGCCTACTATGAGCTGGCTGCGACGTATGCCACACCCGCAGCATCACAGGAGCTTCATCCAGCGGAGAAATCAGAGGCTGCTGTGAACGCCATGGAGGAATCTGCTCCGGGGATTGATTCGGTTGAAGCAGAAAAACCTGCTTTATCCATGAATTCCTCAATCAAGGAGTGGTATTTGGAAAAATATCCCGATGATTCGAGCGGGAATTATCTGGAGGATATTACGTTCCAGGAGCTTGCGGACGCGCTTCCCATGGGCAGCGCCCTCTATGAGTATGCCGGCATTGATTCCAGCGATATGCGGGAAAATTTATTCGTGCAGCTTACAGAGCTGTCCGGGCGCTCCTACGATGATATTTTGAGTTCATGGATAAATACTGCGGCTCCTGAGCCTGTGTTGGATCGTGCGGAGACGTTGACGGACGAGCATGAGGATACAGCGGCAGAAGCGGATGCAGAACCTGCAGCGGCTCCTGTTGAAGCGGGCGAGGCGGCCACAGATTCCGAAACCGTGCGGCCGGTTTACGAAGCCGAGGTAATCGACCCGCAGACGATTGATCTGCCGACTGCAGAAAATCATGCCGAGACGGATGTGCCTCCCATCATTGACGCAGAATTTACGGAGGTGGATCTTTCTAAACTGGATCTTTCTGCCGATATGTCCACGACGGCCGGGAAGCGTGCTGTATTTCAGCGAAATCTCGCGGCCGTACAGATCGCTAATCATTTGGAGCGCACGGGGAAACTCCCGAATGAAGAGGAGCTGGAAGTTCTGCGCGCCTATTCAGGATTCGGCGGCCTCTCTGAGGCGTTTGACGCACGCAATACAGCTTGGCACAGCGAACACCAACAGGCGAAAGAAATCATGACGGAGCCTGAGTATATGTCCGCGCGTGCCTCCACCTTGGATGCGTTTTATACGCCGCCGGAGATTGTCCAGGCAATTTACAGCGGCCTTGAAAAAGCTGGATTTCAGCAGGGAACCATACTTGATCCATCGACCGGAACAGGCCGCTTTCTACACCATATGCCGAGCAGCATGAAAGAGCAGAGCCGCAGGGTCGGCGTCGAGCTCGATATGCTCACGGCAAAGGTTGCACAATATGCAGCCGATGGCGCAACTATACTGAATAAGGGGTTCGAGCGCATACGTTTCCCGCAGAACTCCTTTGATCTAGCGATTTCCAATGTTCCGTTCGGAAACTATATCATCACGGATTCCAACTATGACAGGAATTATTTTGTTCACGACTATTTCTTGAAGAAGATGATGGATCAAGTCCGGCCGGGTGGTCTTGTCGTTGCGATCACGAGTCACGGCACAATGGACAAGAAGGATGATTCGCTCCGGAGAGAGCTTGCTCAAAAGGGCGAACTGATTCGTGCCGTCCGGCTGCCGAACCAGCTGTTTGAAGCTGCGGGCACGAATGTCCTTTCCGATCTCCTGATTTTCCGGAAACGGGAAAAGGAGCTTGCACCGGATGCTGAACTGCCCGCATGGGTGAATGCTGATTGGCAGGAAGTAGTTCACTTTGACGGCAGCAAGCGCATCGAAGATGGCTATCATCTGAATCGCTACTTCATAGAGCATCCGTCCGACATACTCGGAACGCTCTCCATGCGTAATATGGCATTTGGGATAGAGCCTTACGTTGAAGGACACAGCGGCAAAGCCCTGGCAGATGAGCTGAGTGCGGTTCTTGCGTCCATTCCGGCCAATTCATATCAGCCGCTCCCGGATGCGCTTCCCATTCCGCAGGAAGTCGAGGCGCCGTCACATAATCAGCCTTTTGGTCTCTACGAGCAGAATGGATCCCTCGTATATTACACGCTGCAGGGGACAATCGAGACGGTGGCCTTCGACAAAAAGACGGAACAAAAGATCCTTTTGGCCATACGGATTCGCGATCAGATCCGCGCAATGTATGATGCCGAGCTGCGTGATTGTAGCGACACAGAACTGACACAATATCAAGCGACGCTGAATGAGCTCTATGACGAATATATGAAAAAATACGGGCGTATTTATGAGGATAACAAGCTTCGGCAAAACTTTTCCAAGGACGCATCCTATCCATTGCTGCTCTCTCTGGAAATTGTTGAGAACGGCGAATTTGTCGGGAAATCCGATATATTCTCCAAGCGCACCATCCATGCTTATACCCCGCCGGATCATGCAGATACGCCGGGCGAGGCATTGATGATCTCCATGCAGGAAATGGGGCGTGTCGATATTCCTTACATGGCCAAACTCACAGGATTGTCTGCCGAAGAGGTCGTTGAGGATCTGGAGTACACCAGCATCTTTGAAGACATGGAGACGAATTCGTACCTTCCGGCAGACGAATATCTGTCTGGTGATATTCGTGCACGCATGGAGAACTTGGAGCGACAGATTCAAAAATGGCAGCAAGAAATGCAGGGGATTGCAGAAGAGCAGGTATTTCCTGTTCCGAAACTGTTTCAGCGGCAGAGGTCATGCAGCAATATATCCACTGAAAAACTGACCGTATGGAACGGCATTAGATTACTTTCGAATGAACAGAAGAAAGATCTGTTTTTGGAAGAAAACAGAGGGGCATTTTATTATGCCATGGATCATTCTTCTGATGAGCTGCAAATAAGGTATTTCGACTTTCTGGAGAAGTCTGCGCCCGAAATGACTGCTGCCCTGCACGATCCGCTGTTTTATCTGGAGTGTTTGCGCAACAATGTCATGTTCAATTTTGAGATCAACGAAACACACCGCATCTTCTCGGATACTATCACGGCATTGGGGATTGACGCGTGGCAGGTCACAAATGGAACAGTTGACACCAAGACGATGGGCTTTCTCTTCAAGACGTTTTCGGATTATGAGAGCGGGGCGCATCCAGAGGTGCTGGAGCCGGAAAGATTGGAATCTGCCCTGCAGGAGCACTTGCAGACGTATGACGAGAAAATTGATGCGGTGAAAAACGGAGGCGGCAATCCGCTCGTTTCCTATCTGCACAGTGAGATTCATCGCGCGAATAAAAATCTTGCAGCTTTGGAGAAGGTGAAACCGAAGGATCTGACTGCCGATGAGATCAAAATCAACTTGGGAGCAACATGGATCCCGACGGAGGATATTGAACAATTTATCAAGGACGTGCTGGAATATCGCGGAACAAATAGACTCGTCCAGTATGCAGCCTCCACAGGAGAGTGGAAGGTAGAGAGCAAGATGGATACTCATCGGTCGAATAAGGTCAAGATGTATTCGACCTTTGGGACGAAAGATGCAAACGCCTTGGCCATTCTCGAGGCTGCGCTTAATCATCGACAGATTCGCATCCGAAACGACAAAGGCGTGGTGAATGAGGAGGCGTCGCTTCTGGTTGCGCAGAAAATGGATAATCTGCGTGATGAGTTCTTGAAATGGGTGTATCGGGATGAAGAACGAAAAAATCGTCTGGTGAGTTACTACAACAGACATTTCAACAATATCGTGCCGCGTGAGTTTGATGGATCCCGCCTCAGCTTTCCGGGGATGAATCCGGAAATTCAGCTGAAGAAGCATCAAAAGGACGCTGTTGCGCATACGTTGTACGGAGGAAACACCCTTCTTGCTCATGTTGTCGGCGCCGGCAAGACCTTTGAAATGCAGGCATCGGCTATGGAATCAAAGCGGATCGGACTCTGCAAAAAGTCGCTCATGATTATGCCGGGACACCTGACGGAACAGTTCGGGGCAGAGTTTCTGCGGCTTTATCCGAACGCGAAGATTCTGGTTGCGACCCCCAAAGATTTCCAGAAAGATAAGCGCGCCGAGTTTTGCGCCAAAATTACAGGGCAGGACTGGGATGCCGTAGTTATGAGCTACGAACAGTTCGGAAAAATCCCGCTTTCGTTGGAGCGGCAGGAACAATTCGTGAAAAAAGAGATTGATGAGTTGATGATTTCCCTTCAACTGCTAAAAATGAGTGAAGGAAGTGGATTCTCTGTCAAGGAGGGAGAAAAACGTATAAAAAAATTACAAAAGAAATATGAGGAGATTATGGAAGCCTATAAAGAACGGCAAGATGCAACGATTACGTTTGAGCAGCTCGGCGTTGATCGCCTCTATGTCGATGAGGCTCATTTTTATAAGAATCTCTCATTCATGACTAAAATTCAAGGACTGAATGCTTCCGGCGCACAAAAATCTACGGATTTGCTCTCCAAAATTCAGTATCTGAATGAAATCACCAATGAGCGCGGCGTTGTTTTTGCTACGGGGACACCGCTTTCAAACTCCATGGCCGAACTCTATACGATGCAGCGCTATCTGCGACCTAGCCGTCTGGAGAAGCAGGGGCTTTACCACTTCGATGCGTGGGCGAGCGCGTTCGGACAGGAAACGACAACGATGGAAATCGACCCGGCCGGCAAAGGCTTCCGTGCCAAGACACGATTTGCAAGGTTCAACAATATACCGGAACTCATGAGCATGTTCAAAGAGTTCGCGGATGTGAGGACTGCAGATAGCTTGAAACTGCCTGTCCCGGAGTATGAAATTGAGATCGTGAAGGCAGAGGCGTCGCAGTTGCAGAAGGATCTTGTTGATCGGCTGGCCGAGCGCGCCAAACTCATTCGGCAGCGCAAACCGATTCAGCTGCGTGCGGATGCAGATAAGTCCACCGGTAAAGGCATGGATAATATGCTTGTTGTTGTGAAGGAGGGACAATCTGTCGCGCTGGATCCCCGCATCATTGATCCAAGTTACCCGGATAATCCTGACGGCAAGGTCAACCTTTGCGTCAATAACGTGTATAAGATTTACGAAGAGACCTCGGACAAGCAGTCTACTCAGGTGATCTTCTGCGACCAATCCACGCCGAACCCGAAAGCATCGTTCACGGTATATGCAGATATTCGGGAAAAACTCGTGGAGAAAGGCGTACCGAAAGAGCAGATTGCCTTTATTCATGACTATGACACACCGGAAAAGAAAGAGGCACTGTTCACGCGCGTCCGGAAAGGGGAGGTTCGCGTCCTCTTAGGGTCTTCGGATAAGCTGGGCGTCGGAACAAACATCCAGGATAAGCTCATTGCCTCGCATGACCTGGACTGCCCATGGAAGCCCAGCCAGATCGAGCAGCGCTTCGGCCGTATCGTCAGGCGCGGGAACGAGAATGAGAAGGTCAAGGTCATCCGTTATGTCACGGATGCGACCTTCGATTCCTACATGTGGCAAACGAACGAGACGAAGCAGCGCTTCATTTCGCAGGTCATGACGAATCGGACGCCCGTACGCGAAGCGGAGGATGTGGACGAATTTACGATGACCTATGCGCAGCTGAAAGCGGCCTGTACGGGGAATCCGCTTTATAAGGAGCAGTTCGAACTTCGGAATACGCTGCAAAAGCTTGGTGCGGAGCGCGCACAATATATGGAGGATCAATCCAAGCTTAACCATCGCCTGAATGTCGGGCTTCCGTCGTTTATCAAGAGTGCTGAGGGCTATCTGAAGAATGTGCAAAAGGATATTGAAACGATTGAGCAGCATCAAGATGACAAGACCTTCGTCCTCCAAGGCGTTGCCTACAATACGCCGAAGGAAATCGGGGAAGTGTTGGCCGATTGCGCGCGTGCAATCTATGACGGCAAACTCAAGGAGACACCGCGCGGGACGTATTGCGGCATGAAAATTTCTGTCGTGCAGAACGAAAATCATCACATCGAGGTCGTATTCTCAGGTATGACTACAAATACCTTCCGCATCGGCGCCACGACACCGGAGGAAAACGCAGCACGCCTGGAAAATGCACCGCGTACCGTCTTTGGCCGGCTTCCCCTGGCAGAAGCGGAGGTGGAGCGGCTGCGGCAGGAAGTCAAAGACTGTGAAGAGGGACTCGGGAAGCCCTTCCCGAAGGAAGCCGAGTTCCAGGAGAAGACCTTGCGGTACAACGAGGTGAATCTGCTGATTGAGGAACAGAACAAACAAGAAGATCAGCTCGTGACCAAAGACCTCGAAGAAAAGCAAACCGAAGCAGCGTCTCGATGAGAGGAGGGATAATCATGCTGTCATGGGTTCTTTGCGTTGTATTTGGCATAGGGATCGGGCTCTTTATTGCGGCTCTCGCCAAAAAAGACAAGGGAAAAGACTATACCGCGATCTTCACAGAGGAGGATCCGCGCCTAGAAAGACGCCTGGATCGCTTTTATGATGGTGTCAAAAACCGTTTTTCCCGCAAATAATGTGGTATAATGTCCTGAGAAGATGATGCTATGAGGTATACGGTATGGATAAACACAGGGAGATTCTTTCTAAGCCCACCATGCGCCGCGTGCTCAGCGGCCACGGACACCGAAAAATACGGAATATGCACGCTGAACGACAGAACCTGCCTGAAAAGGGCAGGTTCTTTTTTGTCAAAAGAGCGGAATTTTCTCGCCTTGCACGCATATATACTGAGAGGAAAAGTGTAGAGAGGGAAGGAGACTGTATGCAATATATCAAGCTTCTGTTCGTATGCGTGGCTGCATTGACTTTTTGGCTGCCGATGAGAGGCGAGGCGGCTGATCTATACAGCGTGATCTATTCCGATGCCAGCTACTACAACGGAAACCCAGTGGAATGTGACTGGATCGCCCAAGCTGTACTTTATGCCTCCGCAAGTTACAACGTCGATCCGCTCTTGATTACAGCGGTCATGGAGACAGAATCCCATTTCTATATGGGAGCTGGCAGCTCGGCCGGCGCGATCGGCCTCATGCAGCTTATGCCAGGCACGGCAGCGAGCATCGGAGTGAATCCCTACGATCCCCTAGGTAACGTCATCGGCGGGACGATCTATTTGCGTACGCAGCTGGACAACTTCGGCGGCTGGGGCGAATACGGCGTGACCACGGCTGTTGCTGCCTATAATGCGGGATCGGAGGCCGTCTATCGTTACGGAGGTATTCCTCCCTACGCAGAGACGCGGGATTACGTTGTCAAAGTCCATCGGGCATACATGAATTTATATAATATGTGTCAATACTAGGAAGAGGGGAAGGATGTCATGGATCTCATACAGACGGCAGGATTCACGTTGTTTTGTTTTATTCTCTGGAGTTTGCTCTATTCGTACTGCGCTCCGTCTCCAGGAAGGCTGCGGCTCTTTGCAAAGCTTTTCCTTGTGAGCAATGCGCTACTCCTGTTCATTTCGATGAACTTGTATTTTTCGGCAAAGAATGCCATCCAGGTCAAGCAGCTCATCGAGAAATACAGCGTTGCATCTACGGTGGATCTCCTGAAGCTCATGCACGAGGAGGGGCATACAGTAGAGATGCAGGAGAATCGCCTGTTCATTGACCAAGGCACGGATCATGAACGTATTTTCGTTCTGATGCGCGAGCCGTTCTTCTACATCATCGATCAGGGGAAGATGATCCAGATGACTAAAGAACTGCCAAATTAAGATGAAATTGAAAAAACATCGGAATTCAGAGCCTATTTTTTTCGGTAGGATATACATTAGGGGAGACTAGACTAAAGAAGGAGTGTGTTTGACCTATGAAATCCCAAAAAGCTGCGGTGGCTGTCGGCGTTGCATTCGGCATTGTTGCCTCTTTTCTCGCCATGATTCCATCCAGTCACCGATCCGAAGCTGCGATCGCCGTTATCGACCAGAAAAACATCGAGGAAGCGATCAAGACGGCCATTCAGACGGCGAAGATTCTCACAACGCAGGAGAAGGAGCTGGCGCTGATGATCCTCAACGCCAAGAAAATCGGTCCCGCAGAGATTCAGAAAATCGTTGATAGTCAGCTCGGGCAACAGAAACAGATGCTGGATGAGAAAATGGGGCAGAACGGCGTCCTTGGACATATATGGAGCAGCGCATCGAAGAACCCCAACGCAGATCCGCTGGATGCCGCATGGCGTGACCGTATCGGCGACCTGCAGTCCATCATCAACGGCAATACCACGGTGTATGACGGCATTATGAATGAGCGCCGGCGTCAGGAGACCCTCAGCGACACATTCAAAGATGCGGCGAAGTCTGCGCAGAATACGCAACAGAGCAATATGGAAATCGCCAAGTCTACTCAGGCGGCGTTGGAGAACTCCAACAAGGCAGAGGGAACCATGCAGGTCATGCAGGCGGGCAATGCGATCAACGCAAATACCGTGATGGCGCTGCTGCAGATGACCAAGATGTATAGCAATGCCGTTGCTGCCGAAGCAGCACACTATCAGGCGGAGAACATTCGCCGGGCAACAGTAGAGGCCAATCAGCAGAAATCCGCCGCACGGAATATTGCTGCCGGACAGGCTGCTCTTGACAGCATCAAGTCTAAAAAATGACGGGAGCGTGAATGATGAATCAAAGGATTGGAGCGTTATATTCCTATCTGCCGATCGGTGCCGCGCTCATGCTCGCCATTTTCCTGTTTGCTGACAGTTCTACGGCATATGCGGCGTTCAGCTCAGATATAGGGTTGAAAGCGGGGGACGGTTCCTTTCAGAACAATCTCACGACCATCACCAACGGAATGTTTGTGGTCGCACGGATTATTTCAACCATCATGATCGCCCTCGCAGGTCTCATGATAGTTTTCAATGTCGAATCTGCGAATAAGACAACGTGGAATATTATCCTTGGCATCGGCCTTGCACTGAACTTCGGCACCGTCCTCATGGCCGCATACGGCGGATACGTTGGCGCTGGCGGCGATCAGGCGGTATTCGAATATAAAATGCACGTCGACGCGGACAAAGACAGCAAATGGTATGATTTCCTGCAGCCCTTCACCAGGACATATATTGATTATACGAAATCCGGGGCTGTCGCTATCATCCCGATTGCGGGCAAGCTGCTCATCGTCCTGACTGCGATCTCGGCATCCATCAAAATCTCGCTGGATCTCATCAGCGGCGACAAAATGAAATTCCTTGTTCAGACACTCTTCGAGACGGGGCTCTACCTCTTCCTTATCCTGAACTGGTACGGGCACGGAATCGACATCATGGGCAGCTTGTGTAATGGCTTCGAGTCCCTCGGTTATCATGCTGGGGGCTATACTTCGACCGATGGCGTGCGTGGCAACTCTCTCATCGAGAATGCAGTATCGATGTTCTCGCTCGGTTATGGTGCAGCAGAAAAGGCTTTCTCCATCTGGTCGCCGATTTCTTCCCTTGTGACCATCCTCTGTTTGGTTGTCATGTTCATCCTGCTCCTTCTTGCAGGGCTTGAACTCCTCATGGCAAAGATCGAGTTTTTTACGATGGCCATGATTACTATTCCGTTGATCCCCTTTGTAGCGCTTCCGCAGACAAAATTTCTCTTTGAACGGGCGCTGGGTGCGATGTTTAATCTGGCCGTCAAAGTATCGGTTATTTCATTCCTAGCGGCCATGACCAGCAAGATCCTCACGGACTACTGCGAGGAGTTCGCCAAGATCGCCACGGATGAAAGTTCCGGTGGCATCATCGGCAATATGCCAGTGCTGATCCAGATGGTGGTGGTGAGCTTCCTGCTCTACCTTCTCATCAAAAAGATCCCAGAGCTCGTGCAGGGGCTTCTCAGCGGCTCGCCCTCGCTCTCTGGTGCAAGCATGACGCAGACCGCGAAGAATATGACATCAACCGCAGTTGCCGCAGGTGCAGCCGTCGCGTCCGGCGGCGCGAGCGTTGCCGGAAATATGGCACAAGCTGCAGCAGGGGGATATGCTCAAGCCGGCGGTGGAATGGCTGGAGTTGCTCTTGGTGGCTTGGGTGCAGCAGGAAAAGCCGCTAGCATGATGATGACGGCTGCGGGAAGAGGTATGCGGCATTATTCGACACCTGGGAAAGCCGTGACGGCCGGAAAAGAAGCGGCACAAAAATTATTTGGTGGACAATAAAATAAGGCTTCTCGCTCCAGTATGGGGGAGAAGCCTTATTTTTATCTTGTGCGTTGTTCTTTTTGGGTCAACGCTAAAATGAGTGTATCATGTTCCTTCTTCAACTCGTCGTAGCGTTCCTTGAGTTCGGCATAACGTCCTTCTAGCTCGTTCATCTGGGACACTTTTTCTTGATTCAAGTAAATCTCTTCAAGCATGGTGGTTAACATAGGTGCGCTGGCTTTAATAGTACGATCTAAATCGGAGATACCAGAACTTCCTGCTGTTCCAAGAAGTAAAACCGTACCAATATCGTGCACACCATAGTCTTTTTTGGTAAAACTCTCGATTTCATGTATTCGAGCTTCTCTTCGTGCAGACCGAGCTTCGTCCTTCTTCTGATTCCTTGCATCATTGAACTGTTTCAAGCTGGACAAGATCCCCATATCAATCACTCCTTACTGTGCAAGGATATTTCCTTGCCGATCCCCGATCCGCGCAAGCATCTGGATGCGTTCCTGTATGCGCTGCGCGATTTTTTCTGCGCGATCGCTCGGCAGATTCGGATTCGCCCGTAAAACCTTCTGCGCCTGTGCCGGAACACGCTCCAGCGCAGCAAAGTCGATACCGGAGAAGTCCTTCACGAGCTTGATCTGCGTCCTATGCTTCTTCCGAAAAGTCTTCGCCTGATCGAAGTGCTCCGGAATATGCGCCATATCATACCAGAGGCTGTTCCCGTTGTCGAAGATTGGCGCAGGACGTTCAACCTCCAGCGTATTGACGTTGCGGATGAAGCCGAAGTTTCCCCAATGCCTGTCCACATTCATAATGATGAAGTCAAGGCAGAGCATTTGCCGGAGAAAGGCCTCGCCGCCGCGTATCTGATAGTGCGCCATCGCTTGCCTGAGCTGCTCTTCCTTTTCCATGCCCTCCTTGGGGGGCATGGACTTGCAGAGATAGTATGCAGAGACATACTCATGATCTTCATCAATGAAGTTGCAGCACTTGCTGTAAAACCTCTGATCGTCCTCTGCCAGTGTATATGCTGCATAGGGGACAGACATACAGGCAAGGATGCGCGAGCCGATCACTTCGTTGAACGGTTCCTGGATAAACGGGGGAGTCCCTGTCTTCATCAGGCAGCGGATTCCGTCCTCGATGATCCATTTTTTCTGGATCAGACCGTCGGAGGTGTTGTCGGGCGAGTGCATATCAAGCTCCCCGTTGAACCTATTGTCAATGAGAAACTCGCCCATGTCCGTGGAGAACTCGTTCGTAAAGAAGTTGATGTCCTTCCACGCAATGTCCGTTCCGAGCGGCCTGATCCAATACTGATCGGAGAGGCTGAGACCGAAGGATTTATTGATGATCTCTGCCATCGCCGACACATGCAGCTCCTGCAGCCGCTCGCGCAGCTGACGCCTGGAGGCGGGAATGCTGCGGCCGTTCCACCACTGCGTAAAATTCTCGCCGAGCGTTGTCTCATCGTCGCTGTATACGGAGATCGGCATGGGTTCTGCGTTGTGGATTTTCAAAATCTCTTTGACGTAGCTGGTCTTGATGTCGATGTCAAGCGACATGAGGGGCGTGTTTTTGTTCATCAGTGTAATCTTCACGACAACACGTCCTTTTCCGGAGCATAGAGAGGCTCGTAGGAAGCGAGGATCGTCTCGACCAGGCGGTTGAGATTTACGCCGTTTTGCACTGCATGGATGGCAAGTCTGCGATGCAGTGCAGGGGTAATGCGAACATTGAAGCTGCCCTTGTAGGGGATTTCCGGAGAAACGCCGTCTTTCCTGCATCGGTCAAGGTACATATCGACCGCTTGATGAAAATGTTTGACCAGCTCATCGGCTCTGACTGCCTGATAGTCGATTTTCTCCTGTATGCCGAGAACCCTGCCATAGAGGAATCCCTCTGCCTCGGAGATCTCCACAGATCCGATGTATTCCTTGTATCGTAGAATATTCTTCATCGCCCACCTCCATCCTTTTTTATTTTACAGGATTTTTTGCAATTAAGCAACTATATTTAGTTGCCCTTTCTGAGTGACAAATGATAGGAATTTTAAGCAGATATTTCGCGGTAGGATAGGAGTATATAATTACGAGAGGATTGCGGGCATGAGATCAAAATACCTTTTCCTGTTATTGATTGTGCTGTTTTTACAAGGATATGCGTCGCTGGTATGTGCTTCTAGTCTTGTGATGATGGATGCGCCGCTGCACGGACATGAAATCATCGTGTCAAGTCCTTTCAACCCACGCCGTACGCACCCTATTACTGGTAGAGTACAGCCGCATAACGGTATAGACATCGGTACTGAAGTACATGAACCCATTTATGCTGTTGCGGACGGAACGGTCATTCTTGCAAAAAATGACTCTTCTTTTGATGGATTTGTGGTTATCGAACATACCGCGCCAGATGGAAGTAAGTTTGAAACATGGTATGGTGATTTAGATCCGAATGACGGCTTTCTTCCAGCCCGTGCAATTATGCAGAGTGTAGAAAATCACGTACGACGCGGGCAGTTGATTGGTTATTCTGGACCGGACGAAACAGCTGTATCACGCGGATCCCATTTGCATTTTGAGGTGCGCATCAACGATTCTCCTATTAGTCCTGCGCTTTATCACCCCTATGCTCCGTGGCTCCCTGCAAATGCGACGGTAGAAGGACTTGATATGAGCCGAAAGAGTAAGGGCATGGTCTGGGATGCGGCCTTTGCCTTTATGGATCCGGTTAAAAAAGCGATTGATACAGTCGCTTTGGCCTGTACGAAAGCAGTTGACCTTCTCAAAGGGATCATCAAATACACGATCGCAATCCTGATGACAATAGACCTTGCCATGACGTATCTTTTGATTGCGGTAGACCGCGAAAAGGGGCAAGATCCGAATTTCAGCATTTTCAAGCTGCTGACGCTGAAGATATTGGTGTATGTGATGCTTTTCTACGTCATTACGGCTTGGGGCGGTTTCATTATCAACGGGACGAGAGATCTGTTTGTCAGCTTCGGAGCATCAACCAGCGGTCTGGATATAGCGCAAACAAAACAGATGCTTGTTGATCCAACGTCGCTTGTCACAAAGGGCGCGCAGATCATCGAGCCGATATTCACCGTGCTGAATGAGACCGATGCAGGAGGACTGGACTGGCTGGCCAAGATTGCCTCCGGTGCTGTTGCAGTCATTTTCCTCATCATCATTTTTGGATCGTTCGTGCTCTTTGCACTTGAGATTATCATGGCATATCTCGAGTTCTACCTCATTGCCGTGTTCAGTTTTGCCAACTTTATGTTTGCCGGTGTTAAATGGTCACGGCGCTATGCAGAAAATGGAATGAACGGGATTTTCAGCGCATCCATAAAGCTGTTCTTCTTCTGTTTCTTTGCAGCCATGCTGCAGTCCGTTATGACAACAATGGTGGTAGATGATCTGATCCGCGTAAAGACGATGCCGATTCAGGAGGCTGTCGGCAATCCCAACGGCAACTTCGGCGGCCGAGATGGCATTGATATGGTTGTCGAGGCAATTCGCCGTGTGGAGACCGGCGGGCAGGAGCATCCGTTTCAGACGCCATCGCAGGATGGATGGGGATACGGTGCATATCAGATCAGTTATGAATACTGGGATGTATGGTGTCAGCGCGCCGGCTTCGAGCCACCGCCTATGCCCTGGGGCGACGATTCGGAGGCGTGGGCAAGTCCCGGTTATCAGTCCAAACCGTACAGTGGATCATGGGAAGACAAATTCCCGCCAGCGACTACTCCTTGGCCTGAGAATGTCCAGACAGCCGTTGCGAAGCATCATTTGCTCGAACTGTTTGACGCAAACGGGAGCTGGGAAAAGGCTGCCGGAGCATGGAACGGCGACCGCAGCGGGGGATATTGGAAAAAAGTCGTTACAGCCTCGGATTCCATCCAGAAGACGCAGCACACCCTGCAGATCGTTATACTGCTGAAACTGGCCATGATCTGCATCCTGTTCGTATATATGGGGGATAAGCTGTCGCAGCTGATTATCAAGCAATTTTGCACAAGCAATGGCTTCAAGTTCTTGCCGGGTACATGAGAGGAGAGGATTCTATGATGCACTTTTCAAAACGCACCAGAAAGGCTGCTGCAGCCTTATGTATCGCGTCTCTGGGATTTTCCAGCATCTCGCTCAAAACGGCCTACGCATGGTCGATTCCTGGGGTCACAGAACCATTCGACCCGCCGAATTATTACAGCCCCACAAGTATTTCGTGGCCTGACAGCGCCCCGTCGCCCTTTGCGTTGCGCGATCTTGCGGCGCAGGGGGGCATGGTATATGACTATACGCGCCATATCAAGAGCGCTTTGTACGGTACAAAGTTTGTTGCGTGGCTGGAAAAGCTGCTGGCAAAGCTCGGGATAGAAGAGACGCACGCCAAACACTTGCCGGATGAGAAGAAGCAGCAGGGAATGGATGAACTAAAAGAGTTGCAAACTTCCATACAACGGCATCATGCAAAAATCGACTTGGATCCTCCAGCCTTCGATCGGCAATATGATGATGGGATTCCCGGCAAGGATTTGAACTACAAGGAGGTCAGTCAATTCTTGTCGGACACCTTTGCAACAGCAACACAGAATACAGTCGATCGCTATCAGAATATGGACAACATCATGAAAGCGCTGCAGACTGCAATGCAAAACTCCAATCAGGCTGTGGGAGAAACGCAAGCGCTGCAATCCGCTGCCGTCATTGAGGCAATCAAGCAAGCTGCCATTGAGGATCTGAGTACCGCGATCAGCGACCAGATACAGATGCGTAATGTCCGGCATATGAGAGAGGCTGCAGATGTCCAGCAACAGGCAGAGCAACAACTGAACGGGTCGTATCATATCTTTAATCCGGGCGATCCCAATGATCTTGTTATGCTCCAGTCCTATGAGGCCGATACGGGCTATCAGTCCTATAAATCACAGCCGATGCCCGATTTTTGAAACATTATCTCTGATTGTTAAATCATAGGATTTCTGGGGGCGTATATCTCACTATACTGATGAAAAGGAGGCGATGATATGCCCGATGAAGCAAGCAATATGGTTCAGCTGGATAAAAACATTCAGTACGATCTTCAGCATGATACGTTGCGGATCGAACGGCAGTATCTTCATTGCGTTCAGGTTGTTTTACGGAGCGATTTTCCGAATGAAATGGAGCGCCCACAGGCAAAGAGTGCGTTTATCGGCGGTGCCGTCATGGAACTGGATCTTCGCCCCGAAGGGAATAAGGCAATCCTCCGCACTGCACTGGGAGAGAAAACAATCTCCATTATTCCCAGTAAGATTGAACCAAACCGCACACTGATCGGGAAAAAGAGAAAGAGGATTGAAATTGGGGAAATCCTCTCCAACCACTTGGCGGGCAAGGAAGCCCTTCTGACATTCCTTCGTTCTCCGCCGCAGGAGAAAGATTCATCCATCGTTTCCTATTTGGACAATATCGTACACCGACTTGCACAGGAATATGATCTTCTGCCACCGGAGCCGGACTTTGTGGAAGAAATGAAGATGCTCCAGCAGCGGGAGGATTTTGTCTATGGAAAGGATTATACCAACCTGTATGATCCTGTCATATATGCGCCACAGAAAGAGCAGGGGCGCGATGTTGAGGCGCACACAGAGAAGGAAATGCGTCCATCCGCGCGTGAGCAAAGGAGGAACAACATGCAGCAGGAAATCGTCGACAAGCTGAATGCAGAGGAGAAGGAACGTGGGGAGGCACTGACGGCACAGGAAGCACGGGCAATCGCCGACAATCTGAACGCGGAGGAACCGCGCAAGGAAGCCGACAAAGATGCACCACAGGCAACAGAGGCACCGGAAGACAAGAAGCAGCCGGAAAAGAAGACGGAGAAAGATCTAGTCAGTGAGGCAAGCAAGGCTTTCGGTGAGCTTATGGAAAAGGCACATGCAGATGGCAAGGCTGTTTGGCAGATGAGCAACGAAGATCGGAGCGGCCTTCGTTCCCCTGTTCTTGTGTATAAGGATAAAGAGGGTAACGACAAGATGTTCTATCCACCGGTTGCCAATATGCTCCCTGCTGTCCAGCATCAGCTGGAGATCGGAAGCAAAGATCCTCGCTGGATTCCAGCGAAAGAGGCGGGAGCGAATCCGGATATTGCTATTCGTAAGGGGGCAAAGGCCGTTACCTTTATTCTGTTCACGAAAGATAAAAAGCCATATACAAAGAAATTTTTCAATATGGCAGACGTATCAGGCAAAGGGGTTCCCGCACTTTCTCCTGCGCCGGAACTGCGCCGTGACGTGTACTTGCACGATATGATCGATTATCTTGCGCGTCGGGCAGAACGCGGCACATTCAAAGACAACTATTTCATGATGTTCATGGACGCAAAAGAGGCGGCGAATAAGAACTATCAGGCAAAAAAAGAGATTTATGATTTCTCAAATCTGGACTACGAGACCTACATGAAGGCTCGCATGGAGGCGCAGCGGCGCCTGGATGTCATTTTGAAGGCAGATGTTCAGGCTCCCGTTCCGGAGAGGGACTACGAGAAAGCGTTTATCCAGCTGCTCGCCAAAGAGATTCGGCAGCCCTCGAATACGACGAATTATGTCATTCGAGCGGCAAGAAAGGCACTGAATGAACTCAAGTGGCAGGAGAATGTTGTCAAGGTGGCGATGAAAGCTTTTGTGCCGCAAGCCGCGTTTGACAATTTAGCTCGGAACGGAAAGCAGCCATCTAGCGTTTTAATGGCTATTACATTGAAAGGGCTCGAACCCCAGAAGAACCAGGAACAGGCTGCCGCTCGATGAGAGGAGTTGATTTTATGGCACCGATGACGGATGAAGAAATCTACGCTGTGATCTGCGGAGATATTGATGATCTTCCGGCAGATGATGATTTGCCGAAGGACTGAGGGCATAAGCAAAAACGAATGAGCCTGCATATAGCGGGCTTTTTCTATCGCTCTATGTGTTTCGCAGGGGGGAGCACATTGGAATACATTGTCACGAATGAAACGCTTGACCTGGATAATGAGAACCCGTATATGCTCATGACTTGCCTTGCGCGGCATAGAGTTGTTGCAAAGATGCACTATGTTGTTCGCCATCACTGGAGCAGCGAAAAGACATATCCTGTCTCTTATATCAGGAAGATTTCTTTCATAGACGATTTTGCAGAACGGGCTGTGCGGTTTATGTTCTTGGAGCTCATGGAAGAGGTGGGCGCAGATTTCGTTTTTGACAAAGAGCATCTTGATGCGCAGGAGAAAGAGATCCTGCGGCTGGTTGGCTATCCGGTGCTCGAAGATGCGGTGGCCGACATCCTATGCGATGCGTTCGATACGCGCAGCACGATCTATCATATGGTGCTCGATATGCGCATGAACGGCGCAGACCACAAGGAGGACGGAAAACAGGCGATGAGCCGCCTTGCGGAGCTTGCCCAGGCATTCAACCGTATCGGACATGTGATCTCGTATCGTGTTACCCCAAGCGCTCCACAATCTGCGAGAGCAGCCTATCGGAATGCGCTGCAGATATTTGAAGATCTGCGGCAGCGGGAAATGAGGGTTCGTATTTTCACATTGGACTCCATGAGCAATGCGGCCAGCATCCCGTTTTCCCTTCTGTGGCTCGATCCCATTTATGATGCGCTGGATCAGGCTGAGACAGTGCTTCAAGACAAGTTGGGCATCTCGGAATAAGCTGGAAAACGTACAAAAGACAAGAAAAATTGCATAATTGGACGCGTATACTATGGTATATGCAAAAATTTCAAAGGAGGGTTTCCTATGGTACGTTCTTCCCTCAAGCTTATGGGGATTGAGCTTCAAACAAAGAACGGCTTTGGGAGACGGCATCAATTTCAGACATTTGAAGAGGCGAATCGCTTCTTACAAAACTGTAATATCCAGCTTGAAAACATGACATATGAGTATATCTCATATCATGTTGCATGGGAAGAAGGCCATTGCTTCGCCGGCTCTCTCCGGCTTCCGTTTGATCGGGAGGAGGATTTGCTGCTGCAAAACCTCATTCGCGACATTCTATACGATCGCCTATACCTGGTCTTTCCGTCCAGATCTCTCCACTGGCTGACCGAGTATATCCTCCGCACTCCAACGAAGCAGCAGGAATATGATGTACTCCTTTCTCGCGGGGAAGGCTTTGATCACGAGCAGTATAAATTGCTCTGCGCCTCCGCAGAGCAATATGTGCAGGGGCTGTATAAAACCTATCCAGGGCTGCAGCGCATAAATAAAAAGGCGCGGCGGTTCTTTGCTTTTTCCCGCAGCATCGAATATCGCTCGATGAACTTCAAGAACTATCTTCTGCAGTTGGCCAAGAAATATGTTCGTATGTCTCTTTCCGCGTGCCTTATCGGAGATCGAAGGCAGGAAAAGGCTTATCTTCATAGACTTGTACGACTGTCTCAGGAGGTGCATGAAGATCGCTTTATTCGAGATGAGCGATTTACAAGGCACGGAATGAGTCTTTACGGACTTCTCCTTGGCGGCGAAGAGCCGTGTGAAAGGGTTCTATCCGATGCGGAGTTACGTGATTTCTCCTGCCGGATGCGTGCGGTTAAATCTATCGGCTCATATCATAAAACGGCCTCGTATGAGCGCGATCTCTTTTATCTTGTATATGCGGAGACACTCGACCGTATCCTGCAGGAAGCAGATCACACGCGTATATACCGCAGGATCTCCGAGGATGTTGTCCAGGGGCTTATTGCGTATAACATTCCCATTTGCCGCGTGATAGAGTGCATAGATCAGTATGATCCGTTCGCTGTCGGCCGGCAAGATTATGGGAGAGAGGTTTTCCACAAGGTTTATCCGGAAGCGGTTATCAAACCGTCCATCGCTGTATAGGAATGCCTATGATGTCTTTATGAAGGGCTTCACGCCTTTTTATGACGACCTTATTAACACTTTCGCATGAATTTCATAATGTATCTTGACTTCTTTATGAACGAGATGTATATTAACGGTATACGCAATAATTAGTGCATTACATACCAATTATTTCGTATACCGTTTTTGTCGAATGATTGAAAGAAGTCTTGTAAAATCAGGAGGAGGATCTATTATGCAATTCATGGTGGCGAATGACAACGGGAATTCTGAGCAGGATCTGATTATCAACGGACAGAAAATCAGCGCGCCGAATGTATTTGCGCGTGTCGGAAAACTCACGAATCTGGATGAGCTCAACCCAGAGTATGTTCTCAAGAACATTCACGACAATCTTATTGTCTCCGTGGATGGCGCGCTCTACTACGTGGGGGCATATGCCATGAGCAGCGGGCAGCACTGCCGCTCAATCACTGTTGGCGTTGATAACGACAAGGTATCCAGCGATATCGTTTACGTGAATACGCTTGCACATATCGCAGGAGAAGTCGTAGCAACAGCCTTCAGGGAAACGGGAAAGCTGCCGGAGGAGGGGGATGCGCTCAAGGCGCATATTGACATGGCAACGGCCATCCCCGTATCCTACTATTCCAAGGCAAAGGCCGTGGAGTTTGCGGAAAAATTCATGCATAAGAAGCATACCGTCACGGTGTATGTTGGTGCGCGGGAATACGTTGTGTTCCTTCACTTCGACTTTGTGAAAGCGATTCCGGAAGGTGTAACGGCTGCACACGCCTTTATGGATCGGCCAGAGCTGATTCACCAGGTTAAAAACCTTTCGGCGAAGAAATTTGAGTCGTTGCGTATTCTGCACATTGCGATCGGCGAGGGGACGACAGAGTTCCCGATTACCACAGGCATAGCGTTCAAGCCTGATTTCATCACGGGAACCTTCAACGGCAACGGCCATGCGATCACCAGAGTGCTGGAGATCTTCAAGAAGGACTTCGGACTCCAAAGCGTGACACGTCAGGACTTCTCTCGTTATGTGCGTGATACTTCTCATAAGTATCACGATGCGGCAATGTCATATTTCATGCCGGCACTTGAGGACGAAGCCGAGGACATCCTGAATATGGCCGAGCAGGTTCTAGCGCGGGCGAATAATGAAGTAGACATTGTTGCCGTATATGGTGGAGGGTCTATCCTCATGCGCGAAGCGTTGGAGAAACGTCTTTCGGCATTTTGCGAGAGGGCGAAGATCCAGCTCGTCTACATCGAAGCCCCGGAGGATGCTGTCTTTATTGAGGCTGATGGGCTCAATGCGTTCCTGAACAGCAAGCTGTTCCAGGTGCTCAAGGGCAATGCAGCGAATGGGGAGAAAGGATAAGAGCGATGGGAAACGAAAAGGGTGTGATTGTCAAGTCCGTCTCTCTGGAGCGGACGGAGGAGTTTGAGCGGTTTGTTGCGCGTCAGAAGAATTTCAGCCGGTCGATTCGCGTCCTGATCCAGCAAGCGATTTTTCAGCGCAATGGGGCAATCGTCGATATATGGGACGAGTACGAAAAGGCCGTGCGGGACAGTGTTTTCCGGAATCAGATGAGCGCCGCTCCATATGCAGAGGAAAAATCTGATCAGAGAGGAGGCTCTCCGGAGGAAGCGGCAATCCTTGACGAATCTCGGCATGAGGAACTGTCAACAAGCCGCAGCCTGGTCGGGAGCAATGAGAAAACGGACAACAATAACGGCATTCCCGAAGGGTATCAATAAATCTGTGCGGGGGCTGTCTGCCTAAAGGCAGCAGTCCTCTTTTACTACCTGGAAGGTAGGCATCAGATCAGTTGCTCCTTTGCCTTGTTCGCGTTATAATTGGAATAGGAGGCGAGGATGATGGAGAAGGTGGCATATAAATATAATCCGTCGGATTATGATGAGGTGCTTTGCGAGTATATGACGGCGTTTTATCGGGCGTATGAGGAAAAAAACCGCGTTTTTATGATTTCTGAAATGGGGCATCTCTTTTCCGAAACGAAATATGCCATGAAAGAAGGGGATATTTCGTCAAGCGATCGTGAGGAAATGCTGACGTATTTTGGGGAGCTGCTTTATGCTTGATCTGCGTGATGTGAAATGGCTGCCGAACCGCTTCGGTGGCTCCGAGAGTAAATGGACAATGGAGTATGAGGGAAAACTCTACATGGTGAAGTTTCCCGATCCGAACCGTGCGCCGAAGCATACGGCGCTGAGTTATATCAACAATCATTATTCGGAGTACATTGGCTGTCACATCTTTCAAATGCTTGGGATTCCATCGCAAAACACCTTTTTGGGGCGTGGAATGCCGCCTAACAGCAAGAGAGAAAAGACTGTTGTTGCCTGTGAGGTGTTCTGTCAGGATAAGCCCGGCTGCCTGATCGAGTTCAGCAAGTTTTTTCTGCATGAAACAGACAGCGAAAAGCGCAAAAAGACAACGCTTGAAGATGTGATGAAGGTCATTGACGAGGATGTGACCATCAAAAACAAAGCGCAGGTAAAAAATTTCTTTTGGGATATGTTTGTCGTAGATGCGCTGCTCGGAAATGGTGACCGACACCTGGATAACTGGGGGATGATACAGTCGGAGGACGGTTCACTGTCCCCTGCACCTGTATATGATTGTGGGTCAACTCTTTCCCCCTTGTATTCTGACGAGCAAAAAATAACCCTTCTGGAAGACGCTGCGGGTTTTAAGAACACGGAATTCAACTTGTGTTCTGCATATCGCTATCAGGGGCGGCGCGTTCATTATCATGAGTTTTTCAAGAATCCGCCGGAAGACCTGCGCCAGGCCATCCAGCGCATTGTGCCTCGGATCAAAACGGCTGCTGCGCAGATCGACAACTTCATCGACCGCACAGAAGGGCTGTCTGATGTATCAAAAGCGTACATGAAAAAGTCGCTCATGATGAGAAGAGAGCTGATCCTCCTTCCGGCACTCAAGCGCTGCAACGAAAAAGGTCATGCGCTTGTACGTGGAGGGGGCAGATAATTCCATGTCGGCCAATTATATAGATGAAAATCACCGTGTCCTATCGTAGAACATGGTGATTTTTCTTTCAAAACCTATACTTTTTAGGAGCGCTCCGCGCGCCTGTGAAAAGTGCTTCATAAAGTCTCATGCTTACTTTTGAACTATTTCAAAAGTAAAATAGAGTTTTTGAAACAAATATGGTAAAATTGAAACAGAAGGAGGGGAGCTTGCAGCATGAAGATCGGATACATCCGCGTTTCTGACAAAAGACAGAATCCTGATCGGCAGATTGAAAAAATGTTGGACATCGGAATTGAGGAGCGATTTATCTTCGTCGATCGGCAAAGCGGAAAAGATTTTGCGCGGCCAGCATACCAGTCGATGAAGCAAGTTCTCCGTGAGGGAGATCTGCTGTACCTCGATGCACTAGATCGACTGGGGCGTAACTACGATGGGATCATTGATGAATGGAAAGAGCTCACACGCAGCCTTGGCGTCGATATTGTCGTGCTGGAGCAGGAATCCCTGTTTGACAGCAGACGCTTCCGCGAAATGGGTGAGCTCGGGAAGCTGATGGAAGATCAGTTTCTAAGCCTCCTGAGTTATGTTGCGGAACAGGAACGCAATAAGATCCGGACGCGGCAACGTGAAGGGATCAATATAGCGCAGCGGAAAGGAGTTCGATTTGGCCGGCCGCGCGTAGAAATGACGGAGGAGTTTCAGGAAGTCGTGAAACGATGGCGAAAAGGGGAGGTCACGGCAAAAGAAGCAATGCGTATCTGCAAGATGAAGCCGTCTACGTTCTATCGAAGGGTTGAAGAGTTAAAGGGAGAAGCATGATGAAAAAGATATTTCTGTTGATGTTCTGTATGCTCATCTATATGCCTGGGGCGTTTGCCTCAACGTGGCAGGAGGATGTGGATGCAGCGGCCAGCGATCCGAAGAAAATCTATGAGGTATACCGTGGGATGCCTTACGCAGATTTTGAAAAAGCCTGGGCAGATGTTCCGAATTGGAAAATCAAAGACGCGAAGCCGCGATGGAAAGTGTTCGAGAAGAACTTTGAAGGGAAGAAGCCTCTGCGCGAAGAGTTCCTAGTGATGGGTGATAATACAAACGTGATCAGCATCGAGGTTGGATTTTTCTCCAACAACAAGAAGCTGCTTGACGAGATATTCGATTACGCCCGAGCTCGACTTGCGGAGAAAATCGGAAACGACGGACAGGTTGAAGGCTGCGATATTGGCGATCCCTCATATCCGACGTTCGTAACATGGCCGGGGACGCATATCATGCTGACACGCAGCCCGGATGAAAAAGGCGGGAAAACGTACCACACATGTATTCGGTTCTAAAATTTCATTACGCAAAGCATAGCTTACGTATTGCTGGATATAAAAAGAAGCTCTTCGATGGAGAGCTTCTTTTTGTGTTCGCTTATAGATCTTGGTAGTATCTTTTATTTGCCTCTTCTGCCTTGGCAGCCTCGGACATGAGCGTCCACGTCTTTAGCGCCCTATTATCATCCCGCATCGTTGCGACTAAACTCGCATAGTGTGAGTTTCCGGACACTGCTTCGGCGATAATGCCAGGCATGTCTTTGGCTTTTACGGGTGCAGCTACTTTATAACGTTGGGTGTTGCCCTTATCTTTTTGTACCGCTTTGGCCAGCGCCTCCATTTGCACCTTTGCACGGTTCATTTTTCCTGTTGCTCGTTCCAGGCGTCCCTGCAGCGCATCATATTGCTCTTGATAGGGAGCATTTTTCTTCATGATACCAAGCGCAATATCTTTGATTTTGGCCTTCCCTTGCGGCGAGTCGATCTGAGCGGCCAGTCGTTTCTTCCGCTGCTCCAGCTCGATTTTTTGATTTGCCAGGTCATGGATCCGTTGATTCAGCTCGTCACGCCGTGAGGCGAGGGCGCTGTACCGTTCTTGATATTCTGCGTACAGGTCGCGATCCGTAGAGGGCGGCGTCGGCAGCTTGCGAAACGCTGCGATGTCTTGCTCTAGTTTCGCCTGATCGCTTTGCAGGTAGCCTTCCTTCTTTTTCAGGCTGCGCAGATCCTCGCGCAGTTTTTTCAGACCGCCCTTTGTGTAGATGTTGCTTGCCATCTGTAATGCGCGATCCATAGACAAGACCTTCTTTTTTGCAGCGTCCAGCTGTTTTTGCAGTCGCTCCACTTCCTTCTTATAGCCGTAAAATCGCTTTCGTATGATGGAATAGAGCTGATGCGTTGTGTAGGTGTCTTGCTGATTTTCAGCGTGCGTTTCCGAGAATAAGCCTTGCTCCAGCGCGCGTATGGATATTTCCAGGTTCTGCTCGGCCTTCGCCAGCTCTTTGCGTATTTTGACATTGGCCTGCAGCGTCTTGTGTGTGATGAGCTGAATCTGTTTCTGTATATCCGTATTCTGCAATCGAATTTCCAGTTCATCTATTTTGTCCTGAAGCAGGGCTTTTTCCTGCTGGAGGTTCGACAGCTTTTCATCGAGCGCTGGCAATAGCTGCCGATATGCAGCTAGCTCTTCGTTTGTCGGATTTTTAGGTTCTGACAGGTTTTCCTTAAAATCTGTCCAACGCTGGATGTCCGACAGAAGCTTCTTATACGCTTGATAGGTTTCTTTCTCCTCCGGCGTCATATACTCGAGTTTTGCGTTTTCGCGTGCATCCTCGGCAGACACCAGCATCCGCTGTAAGTGCTCATGTGCATGGACGGCTTCAACGAAGCTGTCTCGGAGTTCGCCAATATGTGAATTGGCGTCGTTTTCACTTTCGATGAACTCGTTCGATGATACGACCGCTTTGATATTTTTCTTGAGCCGTCCCGTCTTCTCTTTTCGCTCATCCTCCTCTATGCCGTGGGCGACAAGTTCGGCCGCAAACAGTAAATCTTGATACTCTTTCTTGTGGATGCGGTATTTCTTAATCCGCTGCACCTGCGGATTGCTCTCCTCAAGCACGCCATGCTTGCTGATGTGCTCCTCCGGGATACGGTGCAAGAGATTGGCAAGAACAATATCCCCATTCATACGGGCTTCCTGTTCTTGCGCTTTTAGGCTGCGATGGTCTATTCTTGCGCTGTATCCATATTTCTCTAGTACAGAGTTTACGATTTCTTCATAAGATGCCCGCAAATGTGGGACGTAGGTGCGATCTGACCATTTGCGGTCGATAGGCGCTCCATGGCTGCGCATCGCATCTTCGGTTTTTTCCTTTACATTATCACGCAGCGGATAGCGAAAGTAAGCGGATCGCTTCCGCTCTTTCTTTTTTTCTACTTTGTCAATCAGACGGGTGGAGAACACCAGATGAACATGAAGATTATGTGTCCCGTCAGACATCGCGCCGATTTTATCATGTACGGCGAGCGTATAGTAATGATCCGGCAGGTTCTCTTGGATGAATCTATTCACAATCTCTAGGTTTTGCTCCAAGGTCAATTCGTTTTGCAGAGCAAATTCGAGCTCCTTATATCGTGCTGCGTTTTTTGGAGAATAACGGTCTGCCGCTCGGAAAAAGACGCTGGGCGAATCCTTCGCCCATTTGGGAAGATGGTGCTGCTTATAGACGCAATCGCCGCGCTCCGAAAATGCTTTTTCTCGATTGATGTACTCAACATGGCGCTGTGCGTATATCGCATCCATGTTGCTTTCGATGTTGTCTAGGATTCGTCTTGCGGTTCTTCGAGCGTACTGTTCTCGTCCGTCAGATAGATCCCATCGCACAGGGGGATTGCGTGTGTCTCCGTCGTGTCCCAGCTGACCACTCTCATCACTTGACACCAGCAACGCAGCGTCCTCTGATCGAGTGCCATCCACAGGGAGTTTGGGCAGTTGACGCATTGTGGGTAAGGTTCCGATGGTAACAGTCTCGGCATTTCCACGCTGATTTTCGTCAATGTCGGGCTTTGGAATGTTCTTGCGGATGATAACTCGTCCACCTTGTTCTCTAAATCGTTCTCGCTCATCCTGTTTCTCCTTTCGCTTCTTGTCGAGGACGCTCTGCATATTTGAATCTTTGAAGGTAATTGGCAGATCAGCCAAAACAGCAGCATGGATACATTTTGCTTTGAAGGCAAGACTGCCATTCACGCTCAGAGGCTCGTCCATGGTCTCTTTTGCTACCATGAGCGCCATTGAGATTGTGTCATAGGATGGATCATCCGCGACTGCAATCCCTTTTTCCGTATTGGTGATTTTTCCATATGGACTGGAATAAAGCAAAACGGTTCGTCCGTCGATCGCATCCGGTTTGCGATTTGAGGATATAACATTATCCATGCTTTGTGGCTGCCGTTCATCTGCATTTTTATATTTTCCCTCGCGGTTAATATAGTCGGAATGTTCGACGGCCGGAATCTGTGTCTTTGTCTTGGGGCGCTTGTCATTTTTTACTGTAAAATGATATAAAGCCATGTGTTTTCTCTTCCAAGTTGATTGTAAAAATCTGCGGCGCGGAGCGACGATAAGCGATAGCGCCAAACTGCCAACGGCAGGTTCAGGGAGCGTAGGCGACCGACAAAAAAATTCGTCCGCGAAGCGGCGTAAGAATTGGGTCGAACGGCGTTTCAGCTTGCTGAAATGCATAAGTGAGCTTAGAGTAACTTCAGTTACTCCCATTCTAGCAAAACGGGAACAATAAAGTGGGAAACAAACGGGAAACTTGATTCCCATTTTGGGAAAAATGGGAGCGTGCATGGTATACTCTGCTTGAATCGTAACATTGGCGGCGGAGGATGTGGCGGCAGTGGAGAGCAATCAGCAGAGACTGGCACGCTTAAAGCGGCAGCTGGTTGAAACCAAAAAGCAGATGGATGCGGTCTCAGCAGATATGGATAAAGAGCGCAAAAGAATCCGATATGAGAAGCTTTTGCGTGTCGGGCTCATTGCAGAGGAAGCCGGTATCCTGGATTCCTACAATGAGAACGATCTATATCTGCTGCTTGTGATGAACCGTGAGTATCTGTGCCAGCACGGAAAAGCGGCTGCATCCGGCGGTTTTGCCTCCATGAACAACTTAGGATAATCAGAGACGGAAAGGACATGATTCTGCAATGGCGAAAAGTGCAATGGATCGTCTTGCCAAGAAGCAAGAAAAACTGGATGATCTGCTGTCGAAGCAAAAGGAGACGGAAAAGCGCATCCAGCAAGTACGAAAAGAAATGAGCGCGATCAACAACGCGCGAAATAAAAAATGGACAGATGCGCTGCAAGCTGCACTGAATAAAAATGGAGGCTCGATTGACCTTTCACGCATTCCTGTCGAGGATGTGCTGGCGTGGCTGCAGTCACGATCGAACGAGCTGACGCCAATAGCAACACAAGAAGCTCCTGTGGAAGAATCCTCGGGAGGAACGTCCGAGGAAAATCCTTCCATGGAGGATATTGAGACCACTCCGCAGGAGAATGCTTACGAATCCGAAAATACAATGCAATAGCTTTTGACATGGATGCGGCGAGGGTGATAGTATATGGATAGACGGCAGGTTTCTCCGGATGAGGTGCGCCGGATTCTAAGCGATCATGACCGATGGATGCAAACGAATCACGAATCCGGCAGACAAGCAGATTTTACAAATTGTGATTTACGGGGTTTTGATTTTTGCTCCTCAAACGAAATCCATCCGTTTCACTCCATGATTTTTCGTGGAGCGGACTTGTCGGGCGTTTCCATGGAACGTCTGCATTTTAAGGATTGTGATTTCACTGATGCACAATTAAGCAATGCAAATATATCTGACGTTACTTTTGAAAGTTGCAATTTCTTAAATGCCAAAATTCTACAAACAACTATGTCTGTATGTAGAATCAATCAATGTGATCTGCAGAACACAATGTTGGGAAAATCAAAATTCAACCAGTGTCGATTTTCGGATAATGTGTTTCGTGAAGCAAATCTCAACCATGTCTGGCTTGAAAAAAATTGTCATCTCGAAGGGAATCGTTTTTTGGCGGTAAATCCGGTTTGTGCCGATTTTTCTACGTCTGTATTTACCGATAACAAGTTTTTGAATGTAGCCTTTATACAATGTACTTTTGATGAAGCCACTTTTAAGAAATGTGACTTTACACACAGTGGGTTTTTGGATAGCTATATTGAAAAATGCCATTTTCGACAATCTGACCTGCAAAACCGCTTTATGCAGGTTCAATTTATTCCGGACAACGGAGATACTATTCACCTTGCTTGTGATTTGGGATTGCGTACAATTATCAGCAGAGATGTTATTGACGATAAACCTTCAATGAGGATAGATGATTTCATGAAAGAAATTTCTGCGACTCGCGTATCCAGTGAAGCGCAGAGAGCGCTTAAAGATGTTCTGATTACAATGGGAAAGACGTTCCAAGAAGCGTGCGACAAGTATAGAAAGAGCAATGATAATATCAGATAGTAGGAGGCATTGATATGTTGTACTGGGTAGATGCAAAGAGACTGAACAATTTTATCAGAATGCGCGGGATGACTATTGAGGAAGTCGAAGCTGAGTGCCATACGAGGACAAAGCACGATCTTTTTATTCGTCTCATAAGCGAGGGCGGTCCTACAAGGGATTCCTTGTTGTTAGGGGAAATCGCCCGAGCTTTAGATGTACCGACTTCCGAATTTATAAAATCTCACATAGGGGAAGAGGGAGACGACTCAAATGATGTCCGTGTCTTTGAGGCACAAAAATCACGTCCGCTTGACTATGACGAGAGCCACTATATTGATCAAAGTATAGGAATGGAGAAACTGAAAGAGTACAACCTGATCTAGTTTTGAAAAATGATAGGAATTTCAAGCCCCTTTTCGGGATATACTTATCCTGAAAGGGGGCTTGCTATATGCGCCTATTTATCGCTGAAAAGCCAAGTTTAGGCCGGGCGATTGCAGAAAATCTAGGGAAGGGCACTTCCAAAGACGGCTGCATTGAGCTTAACAATGGTCAGGACATCGTTACTTGGTGTTTTGGTCATGTGCTGGAGCAATACGATCCGGGTGAATATGACGAGCGCTATAAAAAATGGGCGATGGATGATCTTCCCATCGTCCCTGATGAATGGAAGCTGAAGGTCAAGAAAGACGCAGCGAAGCAGTTCAAGATTATCAAGGAGCTTGCAAAAAAAGCAGACTATATCATCAATGCAGGAGACCCAGATCGCGAGGGTCAGCTGCTGATTGATGAGGTTTTGCTCTATATTAGCAACAAGAAGCCGGTGAAGCGGATCCTTCTGAATGCACTGGATCAGAAAAGCGTGGTTCAGGCGCTCGGAGACTTGCGGGATAATAAAGACTATACAGGTCTTCGGGACAGCGCTCTCGCACGCAGCCAGGCAGATTGGCTCGTCGGGATGAATCTCTCTCGCGCTTATACGATCAAGAGCAGAGACGCAGGATATGATTCCGTTGTCCATGTCGGTCGTGTCCAAACGCCGACGCTCGCACTCGTTGTGAGGCGTGAAGAGGAGATTCGTCAATTTAGACCGACAACGCATTATGTGCTGCAGGTGACATGGCAGCACGAAAACGGCAGCATACCAACAGCATGGAAATGCAAGCCCGATATGGAAGGACTTGATTCTGAAAATCGGCTGCTTTCAAAAGAAATTGCGGAGGGGTTGCTTTCCAAAATAGAGTCTGCGGCCAATCATGGAGACGGCGCTCAAATTATTGCTGTTGAGCAGAAGAAAAAGCAGGAAGGACAGCGCCTTCCTTACAGCCTGTCTACGCTGCAGGTGGAAGCCGGACGAAGATTCGGCCTGTCGCCGCAGCAGGTGCTCGATGCCATGCAGTCGCTCTATGAGATGAAGCTGACAACGTATCCGCGTTCCGATTGTGAGTATCTGCCAACCAACCAGCTGAGCGATGCAGCAGCAGTTATAAGGAATATAGAAGGCATCTCAGAGGAGCACCTAAATGAATTCGCTGCGCGGGCTGATGTAAAGATTGTGTCTCGTACATGGAACGATGCGAAGATCTCGGCGCATCACGCACTGATCCCAACAACAGTCCCCGCAGATCTGACAAAACTATCTGATGAGCAAAAGAAACTCTATTTGCTCGTGGTAAAAGCCTATCTTGCCCAGTTCTATCCCATCCATACATACCAGGCGACCAAAGTCATCATCTCGTGTGCGGATGAGGAATTCGTCGGGAACGGAAAAACGATCCTGACAATGGGCTGGAAGGAAATTTACCAGAAGGATAAAAAGGATCCGGATGAAGACGGTGAAGAAGCTCCTGTGCTTCCAGCAGTCGCAGAAGGTGATGTCGTACGATATGACCACGGAGTGGTCAAAGAGAAAGTTACAACACCGCCAAAGCGTTTTACCGACGCGACCTTGCTCCAGGCAATGAAGGAAATCCATAAATATGTCAAGGATAAGAAACTTGCAGCAAGCCTCAAGGAGTGCAAAGGAATCGGGACAGAGGCCACGCGAGCCGGGATTATCGAAGGATTGAAAAAGGCGCGCTCCGTCACCACGGAGAAGAAATATCTTGTCCCTACTGAGATGGGGCGTATGGTCATATCCATGCTGCCGGACAAAATCACATATCCGGACACAACGGCGTTGTGGGAAGCCGATCTGGATCGGATCGCAGACGGATCCATTCCGCTGGATTCCTTTTTGACGAAACAAGTTGATATTCTCAATGAACTGCTTGCCGATGCGAAGAATGTGCAGCTGCAAACCAACAAGGATCTTCCGATGTGCCCGAACTGCGGGAAACCAATGCGGCTGCGTAAAGGAAAGTCGGGTAATTTTTGGGGGTGCTCCGGCTACCCGGACTGTAAAACGACGGCACCGGATAAAAAAGGAAAGCCTGATTTCACCATCAAGAAGGAAGAGCGGCGTACAGATAAATGCCCATCCTGTGGAAAGGCGCTACGTCAAATCAAAGGGAAATTTGGGACATTCTGGTCATGCGAGGATCGGGAAGGCTGCAACGCTACATTCGCAGATCATAAAGATAAACCTGTGATTGTTATGTGTCCCGAATGCGGCAAGGGGTATCTGAAACGAGCTGAGAGCAAAAAGAAGAAGGGGGTATACTATTGGTATTGCTCTGACCGCTGCGGAGCTGCTCCTGTTTGGGACAAAGATGGCCTTCCCAATCTTTCATGATATGGATGATGAACCGTGAGGAGGTGAGAAGAATGGTACATATGGCTACGTTTGAATGCCCCAGCTGCGGTAATCGTCAGGATCATCCCGGTGCGTGCGATAAGTGTGGCGCACAGACGAAATGAGGCATCTATGTTCATAGTCTGTTAAGAGATATTCTGAAAAATATCAGATGATTTCCTAACGGGCTATGAACAAATGGCAAACCCATCATATTTCATACTAAAATGTTCATAACCGCATCTTAAACCTTTCCCCAATTCATAAAGACATAAGAACACATCATAAATAACTCATAGGAGGGATAAATATGAATCAGGTTGCATTAAGCGGCCGCCTCGCAGCCAAGATCAGCGAGTACACCACACAGGCAGGGCACCTTGTCATTCATTTTCCTCTTGCTGTACGCAAGGGATTCAAAAAAGACGAGAATGGACGGTATCCCGTCAATTATTTCTACATCGAGGCGTGGAATGCGCTGGCCGAATCCTGCAAAAAATCACTGTCCAAAGGACATCTTGTCAACGTGATCGGTCGGCTGGACGTAAATACCTATGAAAAAAACGGTCAGAAAAGATATGCAACGATGGTTGTGGCGAACAACATCGAGTTCTTGACGCCGAAACAGGCGACTATGGTCTCGGCGAACGCGCTCAACTCGATGGCAGATCCGGAAAGCCAGCAGCCGATCCCGGAGGAGGATCAGAGTGACGAATCGCTTTTCCAGCAGGTCATGTCTGCTGATGATGACGATCTTCCCTTTTGACAACAGATCCTCTGACCCTTATTTGACCCCGAAAAACTCGAAAAAGATGTAGAATATGGAGAATCCGTAGAATAGAGAGAATAAAAAGGGCTGAAATACAGGGGTTGCAAAACAATGTTAATGTGGTATAGTTGAACTCGAATAGTAGAAATAAGCGCAGAGCGCCTTGTATATCAAGGTTCTTTGCGCTTATTTATTTTCTGTGACCCCCGATTGACCCCTTTTGTTGCAGGATCACTTTCGATGGTGTCAATGATCATATCGCGCTCCTGCGGATACAGGTGAGCGTAGGTTTGTAGTGTAGTCTCGATTTTTTCATGACCGAGGCGTTGTGAAATCGCTATGATCGGTATTCCTCGGTGAATGAGATAGGATGCATGAGAGTGCCTAAGATCATGAAGGCGAATTTTCTCTATGCCAACCTGTGCAGCTACACGCCTCATTTCATAAGATAATCCATGTTTACCGGTTTCAAATAATCGTGTATTTGGATTGATTGAATGCTGCGCTTGGATAAACTGCAGGACTTCATCGACAAGAAATGCAGGGATGCTGACATCACGACGGCTCTTTGGTGTCTTAGGCGGGCCGATTATAGTCTTGTTATCTAGCCGTGCGTAGCTTTTGGTTATGTGTATCAAATTTTTGTCAAAATCAAAGTCCTCCAAGGTCAGTGCCAAAAATTCTCCAACACGCATCCCTGTCCAGAAAAGGATTAAAAAAGAGATTCTGTAAAGTGGAGTTGTGGTGCAGCTGATGAATTTTTGAAAATCATCGACTGTCCAGAACTTCATTGCATTGGCATGGCTCTTACCAATCAGACCTGCTCGTTTTGCAGGGTTGGTTGGTAGGCCATAATAATTTACGGCAAAATTGAAAATGGCCGCGACTTGGTTGTTGATAGTACGGAGGTATGTCTCTTGATAATCGCCTTTGACAAGTTCGTTTTGCCACTGCCGTATTTTTGCAGGAGTAATCTGGTCGCAAGGCAAATTTGCGAAGAACGGCAACACCTTTGAGGTGAACATATATTCCTTGCTTCGATATGTTGTAGGTCTTATGCGTGGTTTTATGTCCTCCATGTATAGATCATATAATGCCTTGAAGGTCATGGAATGAGCGCCTTGTTTCTGCCGGTGAAAATTCTGCTCAAATAGCTGCGCGTCTTTTTTCTTTGCGAACCCTCTGCGGGTCGTTTCTCTCTTTTCACCTGTCCAGTCGGTATATTTGATCTTTGCATACCATGTTCCGCGCTTTGTGTCTTTATGGACGGACAAGAGATCATCACCTTTCTCAAGTGCTGTTTCTGTAATAGAAGCACAAAGACTTCATTTTTTGAAAAGCTTTATGTAAATCCTGAGATCACGGGATAAAAAGGTACTACTTTTTTTTCGTAATACCCATTTCAGCAGCTCCTTTTTTGTGTTTTAGATAGCTGATATACTGACGTATTTCGCTGGCCATATCTGGTGTAATATCCTCAAGATCCTGTATGACTTCCTCCTGATAGGAGGGAGTCTTTTCTTTTACGATCGGCGAAGGGTCGTTTGTTCGACCAAGCAGATAATCTAGGCTGACATTAAAGAAATCGGCTATTCGAACTAGCATTGCGGTATCTGGATCCCGCTTTTCATTTTCGTAGAAATTATATGACTGTCGGCTTATATTTAACTTTTTAGCTAGATCTGTTTGACTCAGGTTGTGTTGCTCACGCAATAATTTCATTCTGTTCATCTGCAACCCCCTGTTACATTATGTCAACTATTTGTAGCAACATCAATGGATGCAACAGAATATAGCTAGTTAAAATAATTAGCTACACTATGTTGACAGAAAGGAAAATATGACGTATTATCTTCTTGTCAACAGAATGTAGCATTGGGTGGTGAAAAAATGAAATGGTTGACAGAAATGCGCATCAAAGGGAATCTGTCGCAGATGGAGGTCGCAAAGAAATGCGCCATCAGCCGGCAACATTATAGCTTTATCGAAAACGGAGACCGTCGGCCTTCTCCAGAAGTAGCAAAACGTATTGCTGGGGTTTTGGGATTTGCGAGTGAGTGGTATAGATTGCTTGAGGTTGGTGGGGAGCAGGGAAATAAAAAGCCCGCGAATGCGGGCTGAGAGGATGTGAAGAGTATGCAATATAAAAAATCCACGAGCAACTTCATTACACCCGCAGAGGTTGCGGAGATTTGTGCAATCTCTATGTCCAAGGCGTATAAGATCATTGCTGAACTCAATGAAGAGCTGCGGAAACGCGGTAAATTTACGATTCGCGGCAAGACAAACCGTCGTTTTTTTGAAGAGCAATATCTTGAAGTTTAAGCCGTAGGGGGTAAGAGATCATGCTCGAACGGATATGATTTTTCGCGCATGATGAGATATTACGTCATCTAGGAATATTCGTAGAAGATCCCATACCTTTGGCGAGTTTCAGAAAGATGGTTGATTATCATGCTGTTCAAAAAAATATCCGCACCGATGGGACGGTACGGATATGTGAAACAGAATCTGCGCCATGCTGATACAAGACTATCCACAGTCAATCTTCATCGTGCAAACTCCATTTTGATTATAGCAAATATCAAAAGGAGGTACAAGAGGCATTATACAAGGGCTTAGAGGGAGGCATACTATGTCAGTCGAGATCGAGAAAAATAGAGCGGAATATATCCGTGAACTCGAGGAGAAAATTCAAGCGCTGGAATCCCGTGAGCCCAAGATTGAACGTATTGTTGAGATTACTCCGGCAGACTACGAGAGCTTGAAGCGTGAGAATCGCAAGTTGGAGCAACAGATACGGAAATATCGGCAGATATTAGCTGTGGGCGGTGTATCAGAGCTATCACTACTGATAGATCAGTACATCGACATGAGCAAAAAGCAGCTGAAAAAAATTTCGGCTGAGATCCACATCTCCAATTTTGATAAGATCCACATCCAGCAGATCATTCATCTTACAGATTATATCACTGGCGTTCAGCAGGAGTTTGATTCATTCATCTCCATGCACACAGAGGGAAAATGGGTAGTACATCCCATCTACCGCAAACTCGAGTCAGACATCCGTCGAATCAACGAAATGCTGTCCTGTAAAACGAATTTTTACAAAATCGAGGAATTACGCCTGGAAGAGCTTCATCAGACGCTGCTCCAGGTAATCGAGGTCATTGGCAGGTATTTTGAAACTGCCAATGGAGAGCCATGACGTTCGGGGAAAGGCTTCGGAACTTACGAGAGGAACGAGGCTTTTCACAAACGGATCTTGCAGGGATTACTGGCTTCACACGCCGTTCTATTTATAACTGGGAACGCGATCGGATGCGCCCCAAAAACATTGCTACACTTGAAGTTTTGAGTCAGGCACTAGGGGTTGACCTCATATACTGGTGGAATTAGGCTGCATCAGCCTTTATCAGGAAGGCATGCAGCGAGGAGCTTCCGGATTTCCTTATGCTGGCGTTTCATCTCTGCTCTGAGATTATCGAGTGCTTGCTGCACAGGCGCATCATGTCGCTCTATTTCGAAGAAATCATCTGCCGATATACCAAAGATGAGCACCAGCTTATATAGTTCTTCGGCGGGTAGCTTGGTGAGGCCTTGTTCATAGTTTTGATAGGTGCGTGTCGTTATCCCAAGTTTTGCCGCAATTTCTACTTGCGATAATCCTTGCTGCTTCCGGACGAGCCGCAGACGGTCTGATATTTTTATCATCAATACTCTCCTTTGCGGGGTAGTATGAAAAAACTTGTACCTATTTTACCAGTTTTTATATAAAACTGATAGGGGAGATCAAAACATATAGAAGGAGTTTGTAGATATGCGTTATGTATTTTCTCTTCTCATCTTTGCTTTTATCTATATTGCATTGCTTTTTCTTTATCGTTCGTTTGCCGATCCACCATATCTTGATCCGTATTACACAAAAGGCGAAACAAGCATAAAGGCCGCTACGGAATGGATTAAACCCAATATAGGGAAAACCTTTCTTGGATACCGTCCCGTTGCCTATGAGCGTGATATACGTGGGGGCGGAGCAGACAATAAGGTTATTACAGGCTGCACAGTAGCTGGTGGGGCAAGGGAATCGGAGCTTGTCTACGTACGCGGGGTATATCCGAATAAACAGGAGGCTCTTGAAGCTTTAAGAGAAGTCTCAAAAGGAAGCAAGGTAAGTACGCTTATAGAAAATGGTCAACCTGTTTATCATGTTCGTGAAGAAATGCTAGAGGTAGGCGTATTTCGTGTTCGTGATGCACTCTACATCAAGGGGCATGGGGCAGACCTCGTAGAAATACTCAATTATGAGGATTTCCAACCTGGAGATGTGGAATCAGGATCATATTAGACAGGCAATCGGTTGTTTTATGGAGGAGTGTGATAAAAGTGGACGAGCTTATGTTTTACGGCACTGCAGATAAAAAGCTATATAGAAAAATAAAATCTATGATGCCTTTTCTACCTCATAAACAGATTGATTTTCTGATCGATTGCTACAATCTTTTCCTTGCACTCCTTCCCGGTCTCTTATTACTTATTATGCTTTGTTCTATGCTCTATTTTATTATAACTTCTCAGGTTCTGAGCAGAAACGCAGTTCTTGCAGATTTTGGGTGGGTTCACTCCAACGTAGGAAAGACATTTGTCGGATATGTGCCAGTCACATATGAAAGAGATATACATGTGAAAAGGGGCGATTCTCCAAAAGAGGTCATCACAGCAGGATGTAGTGTTTCAGAAGGCGTAGATCATGCAAAGCGCATATACATACGTGGGATTTATCCGAATAAAGATGAAGCACTCGACTTTTTGCACAAGCACTCAACAGGAAGTCGTGTAACCGTATTTTGGGAGGAAGGCGAACGCGTCTACCGTGTTCGTGAAGATATGCTCGAGGTTGGATTCTTTCGTGTAAGTGATTCTTATGTTCCCTGGTATGATGCAGAGCTTGTAGAAATACTCAATCATGAGGCGTTCCAGCCGGGAGCAGTGGAATCTGGCTCATATTAAATACTGGAGGACGCAAAATGAAAACAAAGAATCTTATACTTCTCGTTTTATTGGTCGGACTAGCGATATTTGCTGAGCAAACGCATAACGAGACATTGATTATGATTTACCGAACATTCCTCGGAATCATTTTGGCATTCCAAATAATACGAGTTGTTTCATTATGTATGAAAGAGCCCGATCTTTTTCGTTATTTGATTTTGCTTGTAGGGGCTGTTCTGATCGGCTTATTAGGTACATTCATGCTGCCATATCTGAGTTCTTTGGCACAATCATTGCCGTATTGAGGTGATTTAATTTTGGATTATCTTATCATTCCCGGTTTTGCCTTTGCCGTATGGCTATTTTTCCGTGGTCATTCATTTCTAGAGCCTCCATATCGTGATCCCTATTACACGAGGGGAAGGAAGAAAATTTATGCACCTGATCATTGGATTAAATCTAACAAAGGCAAGACTTTTGTAGGGTATCGACCCGTTGCCTATGAGCGCGGCATACAAGGGCTTGAATCCAACAATACTCCTGTTACGGGGTGTACCGTATCTGATGGAGCGAAGGAATCGGAGCTTGTCTACGTACGCGGGGTATATCCGAATAAACAGGAGGCTCTTGAAGCTTTAAGAGAGGTCTCAAAAGGGAGCAAGGCGAGCGTGATTTTGGAAAACGGACGACCTATTTACCATGTACGCGAGGAAATGCTCGAGATGGGATTATTCCGTGTTTGCAGCACATCTGTCCTTTTCGGACAAGTGGAGCTAATAGAGATACTCGGACATGAGCATTTTCAAGATGGAGATGTGGAATTAGGTCTATATCAAAGACACCATGAGGAGAATTATCATGAATCTTGAAGGAAAAATCGTCTTTATCTCTGGTGCGATCACCGGCGTTGATGGGTACAGAAAGATATTTGACGCTGCGGAACAATGGCTGCTCGAGCAAGAATGTACTGTTCTCAACCCTGCCGTTCTTCCTCCGAGCGGTTTAGAGTGGGAAGCGTACCTTCGTATCACAAAGACGATGTTATGCGAAGCGGACGTCGTTTATGTGCTCCAAAATTGGGAGCACAGCAGAGGCGTGAAAGAGGAACTTGATCTCGCAACACGTCTTGGCAAGGAAATCATATATGAGCCGAGAGAGGCGGTGATCGTATGACGCTTATTGACCCGATGGCGATCTTCTGCCTTCTTTTTATGATCGTAATAGCTACATTTACCATCAAACAAAATACCTTGGGATTAACATGTTGCACGATTGTAGTGCTGATTCTTAATTTTGCTGCGCCGATACCAGCTTCTTTTATAGATGGCATTACAGTATTTACTGCATTCAGTATATTATTTGCCATCCTCACATATCTCTGCGAGAAGTATGAAAAGGGGAGTAAAAAGGGATCTTATAAAAAATATGCCAAGATGGGGCTGATCTCTGATGAAGGTGTTGTCATTGGCCAGTATGACACAATCCTTAGCAGCATAGTGACTCTATTAAGCAAAATACTCCCTGCGGATAAAAAGGCAGCAGTATGTAATTGGTTTGTCGAACGACGCATGAACCCGATGCCGCTATATTTACGCGATAACTCCAACGCGCACATCCTGATTGAAGGAGAATCATATTACAGAAGGAGTGATCGATTTATTATCCCAACACTCCTTGATGGCTGGAAATCCAGTGTCATCGTACATGATATTAAGGGAGCATACTGGGAGGCCACGGCAGGTTATCGAAAGAGGATCGGAAACACAGTAATCAAATTTGAGCCGACCGCAACAGATGATACATCTGCGTGCTGGAATCCTCTTGACGAGATACCAATGGGAACGCCAGATGAACGATTTGTGACGGATACGCTTTCGTCGGCATTAGTTCGTATGGGAAAAACGAGTCGCAGCGATTTTACGGACAAAGCAGCCAGCGTTCTCACAGAAATAATTCTGCATCTCAAATATGAATATCTTGCTTATTCACAAACATTATCTCTTTATGATGTTGCGACATACATAAAGGATAATACGATCGGCATGGTTGATGAAGATGGAAAACCGGTCTATGCGTGGCTTTCTTTCGATTTCGATGATTGGGTCATGCGTGATTCACCGTCAGATGCGCCTATGGAGAAAAAAGAAAAGGTGCAGAAAGTCACAGGGCACAAACTTCATGAAATTGTATCAATACCGGAAGATGATGGACATTGTATCTTGTCCCTAATCAATGCTGCGCTCAAAGATTATCTTGATCCTGTTCTTGCGCGCAATACGGCAGCCAGTGATTTCTGCATCGATGATGTAATCAATCATACCAAACCTGTATCTTTGTATCTGGTAACACCACCGCAAGCGCTTGGGTCCCCGTCATCGGTCTTTCGGATATTCGTGGAAATGCTCGGGATATTTGGAGGGGATAAGGTGAAACGGGGATATAGGCGTAGGTGTTTGGTTTTGATGGATGAATGCGCATCTTTAGGATACTTAAAGATATTTTCCTCCGGATTACCGCATATCGCTTTATATGGAATGAAGGTCGTTTTATTTGCTACGCTGTTGCAGATGTCTGAATTTTATGGTCTCAACACGGAGATACAGGTGATTTGCGTCGAGGGAAAAACAGATGAATGCGGGATCTTCAAGGACGATCAAATTATTGATGTGATTGGCGTTAAATATCAGGAGAGCCATCACTTCCTCTCGCGGATGTATGAAGCTCCTCCTGGGAAAAGCGATCTCATTCACGGAAATAGTACCTAAAGAGGAAAAATTATTCTTGCGGTAGAAGGTCTTGATAAATCGAGAAAACGGTGAACGTTATGGGAAATGCTCGCGTGCTTTATCCGTATTATCGTATTGGCTTTGGGGCAAGAGACACTGCCATAAAACAACTTCTCGAAAGTTCTTTTTGGAAAACGCTTTGTCCTGAAGATGGAGAGTTGGCAGAAGAACATTACACTGAAGAGGCGGCAGAAGAATTCTTTGTAACCTATCAAGTCTTATTTGACCATGATGGAAAAAATGTTCTTGCTCCTCAATGGCTTGTAGATGCGATGAACGAGTAGCTGTTATTTTACGCATTGAATGAGGACGTATGAAAAAGTATACGAGGCAGCATTTCAACGTATGCTTGATAAGAGACGTGCAGATGGTTTTCCTGCACAATGGGAGACCGGTGCGGATGTTATGAAAGGACAGTCATGAACAGAAAACTTTTCTCTGTGGGAGCAGCGCTGTTCCTGCTCCTGCTTTCCCCTCTCAGCGTTCATGCAGCCGATCTTCCTGTGACCTCGGCGTTCGGATGGCGCGTGCATCCCATTTCAGGGGAGTGGAAATTTCATACAGGCGTTGATCTCGGCTATGCGGCCGGGACACCTGTCCCCGCACTTTTTGACGGTTTTGTGATCCAGTTCGGAGATTATGCAGACGGCTTCGGTAATCAAGTGCTTCTCTATCATCCGCTTTTTGATGGATATACACGGTATGCCCATCTATCGGATGTGTATGTAGCAGTCAATCAGTCCATAATGCAGGGCACTGTGATCGGGCTGGTAGGGGCAACGGGATATGCAACCGGGGCGCATCTGCATCTTGAGTATATTGTTCGGGGCGCAGATGGAAACTATATGTATGTCGATCCGCTTGTTTTGTGGCAATAGGAAAGGTGGAGAACGATGGCAGCGACAAGTCTTCTGATTTCGGAATCCCCGCTCACCGTTCAGCCGAGCCTTGCCGTTCTGCTCGGGTTGAATGAGGCAATCTTTCTTCAACAAGTGCAGTATTGGATTACGCGCGAGGCGGGCTTTTGCGATCAATACGGACGCCGCTGGATTTACAACACGGTCAAACAGTGGCGCGATCAGTTCCCATTCTGGTCAGAGAGTACGATCAAGCGGACAATCCGCTCTCTTGAAGACCAGAATGCCCTCCTTTCGACAACGGTCGGTGACGCATTCAACAAGACCAAGGCGTATACGATCAACGCTGAGCGCATTGAAGAACTCAACCAAAAAATTGTGCATGAGCAAATGCGTGCGAGTATAGAGAGTGTTCAGCGACGTGTTTCTGCTCCTCCTCCGAAGGGGGGAGTGTGGGAATATACCGAAGAACAGGTTGTTTCTGATGATGCAGAAGCACAGGACAACTCATCCGCTGACACAGAGATTGATATAGAAGGTCAAAAAGTCAATACAGGTGAACCGATCGAAGAGGTCAAAATGACCCAACATGCAGTTCAAAATGAACCGCTCGAAGAGGTCAATCTGACACGCTCGAATAGACCAGCCGAAAACCCAATAGCGGCGCGGTTTTGCACGTCCTCCTCGCGCACGCGCGTAACAGAGACTACAACAACAGAGAACACGCATAGAATACGTGAAACAACAACAGGCGATGTCCGCAGCCTTTGCGCTGCGCTCGGTATATCAGACACATCGACCGAAAATTTCCTGCGTCGGTACGGCGAAGAATGCGTGTATGAAAAAGCCCGACTCCTCGAGATCGCCATGCAGACGCAGAGCATTCGGAATCCGACGGGCTGGCTTCATGCTGCCCTCAAGAACGGCTATACATTCTCTCCGCGCACGTCGCAGCAAGAAGAGCAGACCGTACAACCAGCCCCCACACGCACCTACATTCCTCCTGAATCCGATTCCGTAGAGGAGAGCCTGACGCAGCCGTCTCCCGTGAAACGACCTCTGCATGAGTTCTTGACGGCACAGGCATCGGGCGAGGGTGAGGTGTCTATGTTTGCACAGGAATACCTGCGCAGACACGGGAATCCACAGGGGCGGGCAAGTCCTTGATAGGTTGATCGGAGGATTTTCCATGAAATCAAAAATGCGGATAAAATGCCCTGACTTGGGGCTTACACTTGCCTCCAATGCACTGCGAGAGGCGTTGCAGCAGCAGAAATCGGTATTACAGGTCTCTCTCGAAGAGCTGCAAGGACTGTGTGCGCGTGAGAGACGCCCCCGTATTCTTGCAGGTTATCTTCGCTCACAGCGGGAGGAAATTTCTCGGCTACTTGCGCGTGTCCTCGTTGAGAATGTGAGCGCACTGGAAGAAGAGTTTCTTGTGCGTCATTATCGTGATAACAGAAGCGTTCACTATCTCGCCCTTCGGCTGCCCGCTTCTGAGCGTCACCTATATGCGATGCACGAGCGCATTCTACGCAGATTGTCATCACTCTTATTCTACCGTGCAAGCACAGCGGATGCTTATTCGCCGATTGTTTTGCAAAATCTCCTCTCGATCATCGATATGCGCATCGGCACGTTTGTTCTTCGCGCAGAACTTCCACTTGCGAATGGTTGGCTCGAATCCCTTTACGATTCACGCTCTCGATGTCGTTCTCTGATTTGTTTCATAGAGCATTTTACACAGGATAGCGGCGAGAGGAATGAATACGAGCGCATCATACGCGCGAAGATTGAACATCCCTTTGCCGCTGCCGGAGAACTTGCCGGGCTTGCCGGTGTAGATACGATTGCGGCAAGCACTGTTCACGCATACTTACGCAGATACCTTGATTCGGTCAGGGAAATCGTAGGAGAGGAAAAAAAATCGCGTACTTAGAAAAATGTGCAGTATTTTAACTCTGCATTAGGTTATCCTTGAAGGGTGGCAATATGTTGAAATGCATCGATTCTTTCACCGCAGGGCGAAAAGTTTGGGTCTCCGTCGTTTTTATATTTGCTATCCTTGCATTTCTTGCGGACATCTGTGGTTGGCAGATGCCGCAGCAGGACATCTTGTTCTACAACGCAACTGCAAGTCTGCCACGCGGTATCTATCTGCGTATTCCGGCGACAAAGATTGAGCGTGGGGACATTGTTGTCTACGATCCACCGGAGGAAGTCATAGACTTATCGTTCCAACGGGGATATGTGCAGCACACAGACACCCGATTTTTGAAACGTGTGGGAGCGATTGCCGGAGACATGTATAGCATCGGGGAGCAAGGTTCTTTTTGTATTAACGGTGTATATATCGGTGAGGTGCGAAAGCTGGACAGTCAAAATCGCCCATTGCCGCAACTTGAGCAGGGAGATTACGTTGTACCCGATGGCGCATTCTTGCCAATCGCCGATACGACACGCAGCTTCGACGGTCGCTATACAGGAACAGTATCCCTTGCGCGAATCAGAGCCGTTGTCATACCTGTTTTGACACGATGGTGAGGGGGCGTTATGTCTGGAGAGATGAGGATTCGGACATGGACAGCGCGGAACTGGAGCGACTACGAGATGCGTGTGCAGCCAAAGATACATGCACTCCTGTCATCTCTTGGCGGCAACAGTATGTATGCTGAACTCTCCATTTCAGAGGTTCTGCGTGGTCTGATCGGAATGAGGGACGCAGAAGCGTTGATTCGTGCGGTTTTGATTGAGCATGATCTGCGCTTTATCCTGCGTGCAGAGAGGGGCGAGTTTCCCGCAGATGCAGTATGGCATCGCGTATGTGATTTTGCAAAAGATGAGAAGGTCAACACTCTATTATGGCAGAGCTTTGCAGAAATGCAGCCGCAGCATCGACATATCTGGCGGATTCTTGCCCCTGTCGAATTTGCCTGTTTGGATATGAGTGGGAAAAAAGTTACACTGCTGTTTCGCCATCCATTCGAGAGCAAAATTCAGAGGAAGATCGGCGAACTTGCCAAAAAACTGCGCATTGAGCGGGAAGAGATCATCTACTGATGTTCTTGTGTAGAGTGTAGGGAGGTTATCCATGAGCATTTTACCGTATTCATTTTGTCGTGATGATACTGAGAAGAAAACCTTGCGGCATGGTTTTCTTCTGGGGATGATGACAGCAGTCGTACTCCTTGTTCCGTTTCTTTTTGCCGGCGGAATCATTCTCGTCAATGTTGCGAGAGGTTCGGCTTATGCGGAAGAATCTCCTCCGGTGTCAGAGGATGTGATGATTCCGTACAGCGTCGAGCCGCAGCCGGAAAACAACGAGATGATCCCCAAAGATCAGGTGATTCAAGCAGTTCCGATTGGGGAGGGGCAGCTTGCGCAGCGAGCAGTCCCGCAGGGAAGCATTACTGCTCATATTCCATTGCCATCCGCTGCCATAGTTTCACCTGTGGTTCAACAAGCATCGGTGATTGCAGCACAATATCCGCCTGTCGCGCCTTCTGAGCCACCGGAAGAGGTCGCGGTAGAACATGAATCAGAGACTTCTGTCCTCACGGAGGGGATAACCTTCTCCGATCAGCGTATTGCATATTTTGGTGGGCAGGATGTGCCTACGGCTCAAACAGGGAGGTAGAACATGGGATTAAAATCTTTCCATCAGCCGGAGAAGTTCTCCGACACCAGCAAGACACTAAGTCCTGCCGAACAGGCGCGTGAGGTGATTGATCGGCGCATCGGGGGCGTTGCCATGCAAAATTACAACTGGCGACGCATTGCAATCGGTCTTTTGGTCGCCTGTGTTGTACTCTCCATCGGGTTGACGGTGCAGTCGCTCAAATCGCAGATTATTCCTTACGTCGTCACTGTGGATAAGTCCACGGGCGAGGTGGAAAAGGCAGGTGCTTTTATAGCACAGGACTACACCCCGCAGGAAGTCGAGGTTCGCTATTTTATCGGGCAGTTCATACAGAACGCTCGGAATATCCAGCTCGATCCTGTCCAACAGGAAAAGATGCAGGGAAAAGCATTCGCTTACCTCACGCAAGCAGCTGCACAAAAATATGCGGCAATCCAGCGCAATGAAGGATTCAAGAACAAGTATGCGATGTATACTGTCCAGACGAAGATCACCG